>Ga0316206_1001656_pt1 | contig 18445 bp, 14 predicted proteins | sample 6monthpyrite_MG_FD_204942 | JGI IMG/M metagenome (GOLD analysis project Ga0316206, IMG submission 204942) | Microbial mat bacterial communities from mineral coupon in-situ incubated in ocean water Damariscotta River, Maine, United States -... | ecosystem: Environmental > Aquatic > Marine >... | reverse complement strand
TTCGCAACGCGTTCTGATCCGCCAGAATCGCCCAGCTTGTTTCTGACCGCTTCCAGATCTGTAACAATCTGTTGATGGTATTCGTTGTCTGTCAGCATCTTCAAGATTTCGTTAGAAATTGATTCAGGGTTTGCATTTTCCTGTAACAGTTCTTTCACGATTTCTCGGCCAGCTATAATATTCGGTAAACCAATATGATCTATCGTGATCAGACGTTTCATGACGTTGTAACTGAATCCAGACATCTTATAGACAATTATCATCGGTGTGGTCATCAAAGCGGTTTCAAGAGTAACGGTTCCCGATGCTGTTACGATAACATGGCAGCAGTTCATAACATCGTGAATATGGCTGTGAACAATTTTTATGGGCAGAGTGTATTGGTCCAGTAGTGGCTGAACACTATTCATGTTGATCGTGCTGGCAACAGGAATGATAAATTGTGAGTCAGGGTATTGATCAAAAATCTTTTGTGCAGATTCAAGTAAAGTTGGCAGAATACGAAATATCTCACTTTTTCGGCTGCCTGGAAATAAACCAATAGTTTTAAGGGAGCTGTCCAGATTGAAAGTTTTTTGGGCTTCTTCCAGTGACATGCTGGTTTTGACTTCATCAACCAACGGATTACCAACAAATCTTACCGGTACACCAGCTTTCTTATAAAAGTCTTCCTCAAATGGGAACAGTACTGCCATCATATCAATATGACGGCCAATCTTTTTAACGCGATGCGAACGCCAGGCCCAGACTTGAGGGCCTATGTAAAACATAACCTTTATACCGAGTTTCTTTGCGGCTTTCGCCAGTTTTATATTGAATTCCTGGTAATCAACCAGAATCAGCAGATCGGGTGGGTTATTGGCGAGTGATTTCTTTAAAATATCAAGAGCACCCATAATGGTGCCCCATTTTGCTAATACTTCGATGATGCCCATAACGGCAATTTCGCGGCAGTCGTAAAGCAGTTCAACACCGGCTTCACGCATCTTGTCGCTGCCCATTCCATTGACATGGATCGTTGGGTCGATTTTATGAAGCGCTTTAACCAGATTGGCGGCATGGAAGTCACCAGATGCTTCACCAGCACTAATCATGATATTTTTTACGGGCAATCTAAACTCCGAGTCGATAAAATGATGAGACACAGATTATTCGATATTCGTAATAACTGAATAGGGTCTGTGCTCATGATAAAGAGTGCGGGCATTTTACATTAATTTTCAATGCAGGAGAGGTTTGCTTACAAAATATATTTTATCTATATGAGGTGCCCGATGGGCATTTATATCTGATTACATTAAGTTTTGTAAGTGCCACTAAAAATGAGTTCTGATTTACTAATTGCAGGTGTTGATGAGGCTGGAAGAGGGCCTTTGGTTGGTTCGGTGGTGGCAGCGGCAGTAATCCTTAATCCAGATAAGCCTGTTGCTGGTTTGGCGGACTCTAAAAAGCTAACCGAGAAAAAACGAGAAGCGCTTTCAATTGAGATTAAGAAATCTGCGCTTGCATGGTCAATTGCCAGTATTTCAGCTGAAGAGGTGGATTCCATTAATATTTTGCAGGCAACCATGAAAGCAATGAAGCAGGCAGTTGAAACGTTAACTATTACGCCTGATCACGTTCAGGTAGATGGAAACAGATGTCCGGATATTGCGCTATCTGTTGAGTCGATAGTTAAAGGTGATGCAAAGGTTCAGGCTATTAGTGCTGCTTCAATTCTGGCTAAAGTGGAGCGTGATAGTCAGATGAGTTGTTTGCATAATGAATATCCACAATATGGTTTTGATCGTCATAAAGGTTATGGAACAAAGCAGCATATGGAGGCGCTACAGCAGCATGGAGCATGTCCCCAGCACCGTAAGAGTTTTGCTCCAGTTAAGAAAGTACTTTAAGTTTGATAGTCTTTAAATAACAATAAGTTAGATGCTTAATGTAATGTTATTTGTTAATTAAAATTAGTTGCTAGTTTTTGGAGATATTGGCTTATATTAAAGACTAAAAGCGACTATGATAACAGCTCATTTTTACAATTATAATTTACCATCATACAGGCCATCTTAAAGTGGTCTTTTGGCCCCAGGAATTATGGAACCAACCTTCATACACTTGCATCTACATACTGAATATTCTCTGGTAGATGGCGTAATCCGTATTAAGCCGTTAATGAAGGCATGCGCAGAAAATGGCATGCCAGCGGTCGCTCTGACTGATCATAATAATATGTTTGCGACAGTAAAGTTTTACCGTGCTGCTCGTGCTGCTGGTATTAAACCTATTATTGGTGTCGATGTTCTTGTTCAAGCCCGGGAAACAAACGAAGCTCCGAATCGACTGGTTCTTCTGGCTCAAAATCATAAAGGTTATATCAATTTATCTGAGTTAATTTCCAAAGCTTATCTTGATGGTCAGCACAGCGGTCAACCGATTGTTGAAATTGATTGGGTTAAACAGCATGCAGAAGGTGTGATCGCTTTATCTGGCGGCCGGGAAGGTGACATAGGTAAAGCGATTATTGCTGGTAACGCTGACTTAGCTCATCAGCTGTTAGCTGAATGGAAATCATGTTTTGGCGATCGTTTTTATCTTGAATTACAGCGAACGGGTCGCATTAACGAAGAGCAGTATATTCATGCTGCTGTTTCACTGGCATCAAGCACTCAAACCCCGGTTGTTGCAACCAATGATGCCCGATTCATGAAAAAAGAAGATTTTGACGGTCATGAAATCAGGGTTTGTATCTCAGCCAGTCGTACACTGGATGACCCCAGAAGAGAAAAAAATTACAGTGATCAGCAATACTTAAGAACGCCTGCTGAAATGGCTGAGTTGTTTTCAGATATCCCGGAGGCGCTCTCCAATACTGTTGAAATTGCTAAACGCTGTTCGGTTGAAATTCGCTTAGGTGAAAGTTTTCTGCCTGATTTTCCAATTCCAGAAGGCGAAACCATTGATAGTTTTTTCCGTCTGGTTTCACATGAAGGTCTGGAAAAAAGGCTTGAAGTTTTGCTGGATAAATCAGCAGAAGACTATGAGCAGCAAAGACAGACATATATTGATCGACTCGAGTTTGAGCTCAAAACAATCATTGATATGGGATTTCCTGGTTATTTTCTGATCGTTGCGGACTTTATTAAGTGGGCAAAAGAAAATGATGTGCCGGTAGGGCCGGGTCGTGGATCAGGTGCTGGTTCGCTGGTTGCTTATTCAATGCTGATTACCGATCTGGATCCGCTTGAGTACGATCTTCTTTTCGAACGATTCCTTAACCCTGAGCGTGTATCACTGCCGGATTTTGATATCGACTTCTGCATGGACGGACGTGATCGTGTTATTGATTACGTTGCACGTACCTATGGGCGTGACCGTGTTTCTCAGATTATTACCTACGGTACGATGGCAGCTAAAGCGGTTGTTCGTGATGTTGGTCGCGTGCTGAGCCATCCTTATGGTTTTGTTGACCGTATTTCTAAAGCTGTGCCGTTTGAAATTGGTATGACGTTAAGTAAAGCGCTGGTTGAATCGGATGAGTTAAAAACAGCTTACGAGACTGACGATGATGTGCATGATCTGATTGATATGGCCTTATCGTTAGAAGGCCTGGCCCGTAATGCAGGTAAGCACGCGGGTGGTGTGGTTATCTCACCATCGGTGTTAACGGACTTTGCCCCGCTATATTGTGAGCAGGGCGGCACCAGTATCGTTACTCAATACGATAAAGATGATGTTGAGGCGGCCGGTCTGGTTAAGTTTGACTTCCTTGGCCTGCGAACCCTGACAATTATTGACTGGGCCGTTAAGAACATCAACATAGCAAAAGAGAAGGCGGGAGAAGAGCCGTTACAAATTGAGTTTATCGATCTTGATGATAAAGAAACCTTTACTCAGTTAAAGCTTTCAAACACCACTGCGGTTTTTCAGCTTGAATCCAGCGGCATGAAAGACTTGATCAAGCGCCTGCAGCCAGATTGTTTTGAAGATATTGTCGCACTGGTTGCACTGTTCAGACCAGGACCGTTAGGTTCGGGCATGGTGGATGACTTTATCAACCGTAAACATGGTCGCGCTGATGTTGCGTATCCACATCCCGATCTTGAACCGGTTTTAGAACCTACCTACGGTGTTATTTTGTATCAGGAGCAAGTTATGCAGATTGCTCAGGTACTGGCGAATTACACACTCGGCGGAGCGGACATGCTACGTCGTGCAATGGGTAAGAAAAAGCCTGAAGTAATGGCTGAGCAGCGTTTGATCTTTGAGAAAGGCGCAGCTGAAAGAGACATCGACCAGAAAACGGCATCAGGTATATTTGACCTGATGGAATACTTCTCTGGATATGGATTCAATAAATCGCATTCTGCTGCATACGCTTTGTTGTCCTATCAAACGATGTGGCTGAAAACACATTATCCTGCAGAATTTATGTCGGCAGTGTTGTCGGCAGATATGGATAACACGGATAAAGTGGTCACTTTAATTGAAGATTGCCATGCGATCGATCTGGATGTGTTGCCGCCGAATGTAAACAGTTCAGAAATTAAATTCAGTGTAAAAGATAAAAGTACGGTCTTATATGGACTCGGTGCTATTAAAGGTGTTGGTGAAGCGGCGCTGGAATCTGTTATCGAAGAAAGGCGTGAGACCGGGCCTTATAAAGATATCTACGATTTTTGTCGTCGGGTTGATGGTCGTAAAGTAAATAAACGCGTGATGGAGGGTTTGATTCGTTCAGGTGCAATGGATGAGCTGGGTTCGCATCGAGCTACTTTAATGGCACGTTTACCGGATGCCACTCAAATGGCAGACCAGCATCAGAAAAACTTTCAGCAAGGTCAGGATGATTTGTTTGGTAGCGCAGCTGATGAAGACATGAACCTGGCCCCAATTGATCAGGTAGAAGTCGCTGAATGGGATGATGAGACTCGTTTGTCTGCAGAAAAAGAAACGCTGGGTTTATATTTAACAGGACACCCGATCGAACGTTATGTCGATGAGTTAGCGAATTTTACCGAATGCACTTTCGGTAAATTGAATGATCTTATAGAGCCATCTTCTGGTGGTTATCAGGCGCGCAGAAAAGCACCTGAGTATTGTCTGGCAGGCTTAATGATTGGCTTGCGCGCACGAAAAACTAAAGCCGGTAATAAAATTGTATCTGCAATACTGGATGACCGCACGGCACGAATTGAAGTTCAGATTTATGAAGACGTGTATGAAGAATTTGGTTATCTGATCAATAAAGACAAGCTAATGGTTGTAGAAGGCCCGGTCGTTTATGACGATTATTTTGGCGGACACAGAATAACGGCTAAAAAGATTTATGATATTGAAGCAGCGCGAGAACGTTTTGCCAAGCGTGTTGATATACGTCTTAAGCCAGAGCAGGCTGCTAATGGTTTTATGAAAGGGCTGGCCGATGTATTAAAACCTTTCACCGAAGGAAACTGTCCTGTCTGGATTCATTATAATAATGCCGAGGCAAGAGCAACCATGGCGCTTGATGAACGCTGGAATGTGCAACCAACAGATGAATTATTAAATCGTTTAACAAATCTTGTTGATGAAAAAAGTGTAAAGATACTTTACTAAACATTAATGCAGTATTTAAAAGGAAAATAAATGCGCCGCTATATACGCCGCCATAAGCATCAGTATTTCCAGTTTAAAAAATGGAAAACCAGAATTATATTCTGGGGCGGCGCTATCTTTGTTGGTTTAGTGGCGGCATTGTTTGCACTTTCGGCTGAGTTTGCTGACCGAACTTTTCATAGTATTTATGAGCGCTGGCCTGTGGTCGCCTTTTTCATGACGCCATTTGGTCTGATGTTAACAGTCTATTTGACCAGAAGATTTTTTCCGGGCTCTGAAGGCAGTGGTATTCCACAAACCATCATTGCTATAGAGGATAAAGGCGGTCCATCACTAACAGACCGGTTGCTATCGATTAGAGTTGCCATCGGTAAAGTATTTTTATCACTGATCGGTTTGTTCTGTGGAGCCTCTTTAGGTCGTGAGGGGCCGACTGTTCATATTGGCGCAGCCATTATGTATAACCTTGGTAAATATACTCATCTCTCCGCTAAGTACATGAAACGCGGTCTGATTTTAACCGGGGGTGGTGCAGGTGTTGCAGCGGCCTTTAATACACCACTTGCCGGTATCATGTTTGCCATTGAAGAACTTGCGCGTGAATTTGATCGCCGTAGCATCAGCATGATTTTAATCGGCGTTATTCTTGCGGGTATGACTGCTATTTTTGTTCATCAAACTAATTACAATTACTACGGTACGATACCGGCAGAAGCGGATTTAAGTTTGTTATGGCTAGCCGTTATTGTAAGTGGTGTACTCGGCGGTTTGTTAGGTGGTGGTTTTAGTCAGATATTAATCATTACCGGTAAAAAAATCAGGCCTTATGCAAAAGATTATCCCTATCGCTTAGCATTTATTCTTGGCATGATTGTAGCCGTTTTAGGAGTGATTTCGGATGGTCAGGTTTATGGGACCGGTTATATTGAAGCGCAGGAAATTGTAAGTTGCACGGCTAATAGTAGTTGTGAAAATACAGTAGGGTTTATGTATCCTCTTTATAAGCTTGCGGCAACAACGGCGACCTATCTTAGCGGTGTCCCGGGCGGAATCTTTGCACCTTCTCTTGCCAGTGGTGCAGGTTTGGGTAGTGACTTATCACTGTTGTTTCCCGCAGGTCTGGCAACAACTGTTGTGTTGCTAGGTATGGTTGGATATTTTTCTGGCGTCGTACAAACGCCGATTACCGCATTCATCATCGTCATGGAAATGGTTGATAATCAGGATATCGTTTTTGCTTTGATGGCCACATCATTAATTGCAACAGGCGCCTCTAAGTTTGTCTGTAAGAAACCAATTTATGTAGCACTGGCTGAAAATTTTATGGCGGCTTTAAAGGCACATAAATAACGTATAGGAAATCACGTTCATCACTATAGGGAATTACAATGAAATATATATTTTTAGTTTTCTTTGCATATGTCTCACTCACTGCATGTGATAGCCAACAACTTGAAGAACCTTCACCACCAGCATATGTTCAGAACGTCCCTGTAGACTGGGCACATTATCAAAAATATAAACAGACTGCGAAAAAAGATTATATAAAACAAAACTGGATTGCCTATGAGTGGTTTACTAACTTCCCTTTTAGTGAAACTGACGGCATTCCTTATATTTTGTTAAAGCTTTTACCTGTTATTGCTCCTGAGTACTGGGGAAGTGATGATAATTTTCTCGATGCTGTTGGCCTGTTTGATGATGAGCGACAAGCTGATTATCCGGTTGCAAGAGGTATTGGTATCAGTGCTCTATCTCGAAAAGAACCTTTTAGTAACATTGATTATGCTTCCTTTACTTGCGCAGCTTGTCATATTGGTCGTGTTCGTGATGAAAATGATAAAATCAGATACATTGATGGCGGTGTTAATGCCGAATTCAATATTGTTCAGTTTCGTGTGCGTTTGTACAAAACGATTCAAAAAATTTATGGGCAGGAAAAAGATCCTGCAAAACAAGTTAAAAATGCTATTGCTGAATTTTCAAAGGCTCTTGAGTAATCACATAAGAAAAATAAAAATTTCTTTTATAAAGGCTATAAAAATAGCTGGGTAAATCTTGATGCCGAATATGAAAAAAAACAGATAGAACTATTTAAGAAAACTGCTGATAAAACCATTGCAAAATTTGTAACTCGCTCGGTAAAAGAATACACAGGTTACGCAGCCTTATTGAATAAAAACTATGACGGATTTCAGCAGGCTTCTCTTGAAGGCTTTCCAGGAATGGCGGATGCAACCGGTATTAGTACCGTTAACGGATATATTGCAGCTCAAGACAGTTTTCTTGGGCGTTTATTCGGTTCATTCTTTTTGCCACCAAAACCCGGTATCACTGATTTCATGAGCGTATGGGAGCAGGGTAAACGTAAAGCTGAATGGGACAGTGAACATCAGACATTGATTAATGGAGGAGGTCAGTGGAATGGAAATATTCCCATCCCTATGTACCGAAACCTGGCGGCTCAGTTAACGCTGGGTCTGGAAGATAATGATATTCGTGTCTCGGCATTTGCAGTTGAGTTACTAGATGGTCTGCCAGCAACTGTTTATCCTTTCGATGTTAATACAGAGTTAGCGAGTAAAGGTCAACAGTTGTTTAAAGAAAACTGTGCTCAATGTCATCAGCCACATAATGGCAAGGTCTATACTAATATCGGTACTAATTTAAACCGCAGTTATGTCGTTAACTGGTTAATCAGAGAGGCTGCTCTTAAAGGTTTTGATGCTATTTGTTCTCCAGAGACAACTGTTGATATGGCAGGCCAGATGAAAAAGCCATGTGCGAAATTTGATGGCGTTTCTCTGATAGACAAGAAGTCTCTTATCATGTCTCCAAATAACCAGCATCATGGTTATAACGCCAGACCTTTAAATGGTATTTGGGCTCAGGCACCTTATTTACATAACGGTTCTGTGCCAACGGTTTATCATCTGTTGGTGCCAAATGAGAGACCTGAGTCTTTCATTAAAAGTCGTCTCGAATATGATAAAGAAAAACTCGGGTATGTCTGGAGCAGATCAGATAATAATCAGGGTTATCAGTTTGATACGTCAGCTATCTCTTCATTTAGCAATGCCGGGCATGATAAAAATATTATAGATGGAGGTTATACTTATAAACTGGACTGGTCAGATAATATCGATGGTGCAAAAGCAATCATCGAATACATGAAAACGCTTTAGTTTGAATTGGTGTTACCGGGAGCCGTTGGCTCCCGTAAGCTAATTGAATGTAATTGATTCAGAGGTCAGTGCCTTCTACCGTTTTGCGATTCTTAATTGACGTTTCTTTAGTGCAATCTTTAGTGTTGTTGTTTTTTGAGGTCGTAATGTAAAGGCTGGAGGGCTATTCAGTAATTTCTGAGCACAGTTCCCAGAACTCGGCATATTGTCTCTGTGCCATTTCTCTAAATTCTTTTGTGATAAGACTATCAAGTTCACTTAGCTTTTTTTCGGTTTGCATGTCTTCATCGAGCTCAGCTTCTGAACGTCCAGATGAAAACTCAATCTTTTTTTCCAGTGTTTCCAGTTCCTTTTCGTGTTTATTGATTAGTGCTTTAATTTCGGGGTAGGTTGAAGATAATAATTCCAGATTTCCCTGATGACATAAGCTGGATGCAAAAAGAGGCTGCTGTAAAAAAACACAGAGTAAAGAGCAGCCTAATGTAAGAGATATTTTTGTCATGACAAGATTATAGTTGAATAATAAGATTTATATTAGTGCCTGAATAACAGCGCACCAGGTTTTTGCTATATTGTCCAGATTGTATCCACCACCACCCATTGTCAGCAATCTTCCATCAGCATATTTATCTGCAATTTTTCTAAGTTGAGTAGCGGCTTTATGATGCGAATTTTCAGTGAACTTTAAATGGGTAATAGGATCATTTTCTATGCTATCAGCACCGCATTGAAATAAAATAAATTCAGGTTTTCGTTGGTGCAGGTAATTTTCTACTTTATCCCATTGCCTGTCGAATATCTGATCATCAGCATTCATTGGCACAGGCAAATTTAATTTTGTGCCTGCAGCTTCTCCGCTGCCTGTTTCATTCATGTGTCCGGTGCCGGGATAAAGATAAATTCCATCTTCATGGATATCAGCAAACTGCAAATCGGGATCATTTTCAAAACTGTAAAATACACCGTCGCCGTGATGCGCATCAATATCAACGTAGGCGACTTTGTCAATATTATACTTGTCTCTGAGGTATTCTATCGCCACACCACAGTCATTGAGAGCGCAGAAACCTGCAGCCTTATCACGGCGGGCATGGTGCAGTCCTGCTATCGGAATAAATGCTCTTTTGTATTGACCTTGCATAATTCTATCGATTGCATCAAGCGTAGTACCGACAACGGTTGCAGCTGCTTCGTAAATACCAGCAAAAGCAGGGGTGTCGCCATAGTCAAGATAACCTTCACCACTAGCGGAGAGTTGTTTGACATGCTGAAGATACTGATCAGTATGAAACAGCTTTAAAAGATTTGTTGCGGCCTGTTTGGCCTTGCCGTGATCAACTGCTTTATCTAAGCCTTGTTTAGTAAACAAAGTATAGAATGCATTAAAGCGGGCCGGACCAAAAGGATGATTATCTCCAAAGCTGTAAGCTGAGAGGGCTTTATCATCATAAACAATGCACTGATGTTGTGATGACATAATCGGTTACCCATTTTCGATGGTGATTGATATTATCCGTATTTTCAATACGATATAACAGTTTGAAATATTTATACTATATTAATAGTGAATAATAATAAATTGTTTGTGACTTAACATTTAATAAAGGACTAAATTGGGTGTTGATCAATGATTAGACTGTTTCATACATATAAACCGAACAAGCGGTTTTATATGAGTGTATTGTTTATCTGCACATTTTTCCTTTTTTTCTATACAACTTCAGTTATTGCTAATGACAATTCACTTAAATTAACAGCAGAAGAACAAGACTGGATCATCGCTAATCCAGTGATTACAGTTGCCAATGAAATGGACTGGCCACCATTTGATTATGTTGATGCTGGAAAGCCAGCGGGTTATTCCATAGATCTCACACGTTTGATCAAACAGAAGACAGGCTTACAAATAAAGTTTGTTAATGGTTATAACTGGAATGAATTGCTACAGCAGTTTAAAGCTGGTGAAATTGATGTGATGCCGGCGATGTATCTCAATAATGAACGGCGTAAATTTACTCTGTTTACCCGAAGTTATCACTCACAGCCATCAGTGATGGTTGTTCATAAAAATAATAAAGACATAACTGATGTTGATAGTCTGACAAAAAAGCGAGTTGCTGTTATACGTGGTTTTGTTATCACTTCGACACTACAATCAGTCGTTTCTGGTATCAAAATTATCCCTGTTAAAAATATCATAGAAGGAATGAAGGCTGTATCTCTTGGTGAGGCAGATGCATTTATCGATAGTATCGGAACCGTTTCTTATCATCTTGAACATCATTACATTCCTAACCTAAAAGTTATTGGCAGACTCAATAAAGAGGAATTAGCGAACCCTGCTTTACACTTTGGTGTGGCTAAGAACAATGCAATATTGCACAGCATCATCGACAAATCACTCGGCTCGATCAGTCGAAATGAGAAGATGACACTTGAAAAACGCTGGATCAATATTTCTGATTCTATTGCCAAACAAGATTTCTCTAAGAAAATTGTATTAACGCCTGAACAGCGGCTATGGTTGTCAGAGCATCCGGTTATTCGCATAGGCATTGATGCTGGGTATGCACCATATAGCTCTCTGGATTCGGATGGTAGATATATTGGTATTGCTCCAGATTTTATTAATTTATTGAGTGAAAAACTGGGTGTAACTTTTGAAGTTGTTGCTGATAAAACCTGGCCACAAATTCTACAGGGTGCAAAGGATCATAAGATTGATGTGATTGCAACAGCGGTTATTACTGAAGACAGAAAATCCTTTCTCGATTTTACTCAGGAATATATTCCGACACCGCTGGTAATGATGTCACGAATTCATGATAATCGAATTAAAAACCCTTCTGATATTGATGACATGACGGTAGCACTGGTTGAGGGGTATTCATCCAGTGCTCAGGTTAAGCAAGAGCACCCGAAAGCCAATATATACAGAGTGGCGACGCCAGCAGAAGGCTTACATGCCGTTTCCAGTGGTATCGCCGATACATATATTGGTGTGGTTGGTATCAATCTTTATCAGTCCCAGCAAAAAGGTATAACAAACCTGAAAATTGCCGGAAATTATAATGTACTTACTAATGGCCAACGCTTCGCAGTTCGCAGTGACTGGAGTGAATTAACACTAATTTTAGAGCGTGCGCTGGATTCAATCAGTGAAGAAGAAAGAAAAGAGATTTTTGATAAATGGATTAATATACCGTTTGTTGAACAGATCGACTATAGCTTGTTTTGGAAGGCGCTGATTGTTTTTTTTGTGATTATCAGTTTTCTGTATATACATAATCTTAAGCTATCAAAAGAAATAAAATTAAGGAAATGGGTTGAACATAAACTAATCGACGTGAACATAAAACTCGAAAAAGAAAAAATAGAAGCAGATAAAGCCAACATTGCTAAATCGCAATTTTTATCTTCGATGAGTCATGAACTGCGAACACCACTAAATTCTATAATGGGTTTCTCTCAGCTGCTTGAAATGAATAACACAAATGAGCATTCTAAAGATATGCTTAGTGAGCTATCTAATGCTAGTGATCATTTGTTAAGTCTAATTAATGAAATTCTTGATCTATCAAAAATTGAAGCCGGAAAAGTTAAGCTAGAGTTAGAGTCACATAGTTTGTCTATGTTAATAGCAGAGTGTGTTTCGATTGTCAGGTACACAGCACAAAAGCGTTCTATTGAGATTGAAGATAATGTGAGTGTTTGCACCGGGTATTTTGTTAATGTCGATGGTATGCGTTTTAAACAAGTATTACTGAATTTATTGACTAACGCTATAAAGTACAACAATGAAGGTGGTGATATATTGATTGATTGCAAGCCTGTAGATACAAACATGATACATATTTCAGTTATTGATACGGGTAATGGATTAACTGAAAAACAACAAGATCAATTATTTAAACCATTTGAACGTGTAGGCGCGGAAGAATCTGATATTGAGGGTACGGGTTTAGGGCTGGTTATTTGTAAACAGTTGATAGAGATGATGGGCGGCAGTATTGGTGTTGAAAGTGAAATCACTAAGGGCAGTAAATTCTGGATTAAAATTCCTTTATCTCAGATTGACCAATAAAAACATTTCAGACTATCTTTTAAATTAGATGTATCTAGTTCTCCGATTTTCTCAATAAAACATAAACAGCACCTGTACCACCGTCCTTTGGTTGAGCAGAGCTAAATGCCAGTACATTATTATCTTCTCGTAACCATTTATTCACCAGAGGTTTTATCACTGGTTTTTTTTCACTGGAACCAAAACCTTTGCCATGTACAATGCAGGCAACTTTGATCTGTTGACGCTGACATTGATCCATAAATTTAATCATTGCGTTGCGTGCCTGTTCTGCTGTGTATCCATGTAGGTCGAGATCAGCCTCTACTTGCACTTTTCCCTGGCGTAACTTTTTCAGTACAGGCTTTTGAATGCCAGGTCTTTCAAAACGAAGTATTACGTCACAGTCAGGTACGTGCTCAGTTGAAAAACGCTGATCATTATCAGTAGTAGAATAACCAGGTGATTTCTTTGTCGGCCTGGTATTTACTTTTATCTTATGTGAGACCCGATCATTTTTTATCGGTTTAACATCCTGCATTTGTTCTTTAAACAGCTGCAAGTCATTATTATCTTTCGTTTTTTTTGAGACCATTGGTAAAAATATGGGTGATGTTGAGACCCCAATACATTACTATAGAGTTTTTATCAGGTCGAATATAAATATTGTGCAAATTTTAATCAGTAATGATGATGGGTATCTGGCACCGGGCATTAAGGTGCTGGCGCAAGCGCTTAAAGAAATTGCTGATATTACTGTTGTCGCACCGGATAGAAACCGAAGCGCCTCAAGCCATTCATTAACACTGACTCGTCCCTTACGTATCACAACGCATCAAAATGGTTTTTATAGTGTCGATGGTACGCCCAGTGACAGTGTGCATCTCGCCATTACCGGCGTAATGAAAGACAATCATCCAGATATGGTGATTTCAGGCATTAATGATGGTGCCAATATGGGTGATGATGTTCTTTATTCTGGTACTGTCGCAGCCGCTACTGAAGGACGCTTCTTGGGTTATCCATCTATTGCAGTTTCCATGGGATCATTCAACCCAAAGCATTTTGAGTCGGCAGGTAAGGCTGTTCTTAAGTTAATTACAGCTATTCAGGATAAACCATTAAAACCCGATACTATTCTTAATGTGAATGTACCCGATTTGCCCTGGGATGAGATCAAAGGCTTTAAAGCGACACGTCTGGGTAACCGCCATAAATCGGAAGATGCCATTATTGAGAAAGACCCAAGAGGTGTTGATATCTATTGGGTTGGGCCGCCAGGTCCTGAACAAGATGCCGGAGAAGGCACCGATTTTCACGCAGTCAGGTCTGGATTTGTTTCTGTCACGCCACTGCAAATTGATCTTACTCGCTATGAAAGTTTAAACGAATTATCTGGATGGTTAGAAACATGTTAAAGGCAACACAAGAATCAATCCAGGGTATTGGAATGACCTCGCAGCGAACAAGAGACAGGTTGATAGAACGCTTGCGTGATAAAGGTATAAAGAATGAGTCTGTGCTTGAAGTGATGCGAACAACACCGCGTCATTTGTTTATGGATGAAGCCATGGCACACCGTGCTTATGAAGATACGGCGTTACCAATCAATCATGGCGTTACTATTTCTCAACCCTATATCGTTGCCAGAATGACAGAATTAATCTTGTCACAGGGTGTGCCCGATGTAGTGCTAGAAGTTGGAACAGGGTCTGGTTACCAGGCAGCTATTTTATCCAGACTAATTAAACAGGTTTATTCAGTTGAACGAATCTCAGCGCTAACTCTTCAGGCAAGAAACCGCTTTAGTCAGTTAGGTTATAACAACATCAGTTTAAAACATACGGATGGTAGCTGGGGTTGGGAAGAGCATGCGCCATATCCGGCTATTATTGTTACTGCTGCACCAGCTGATGTGCCTCAAGCATTATTAGAACAACTGGCAGATGGTGGAATTTTGGTGATTCCAGTTGGAGGGCAGGCAGGAACGCAAAGTCTTTTAATGATTAAGAGACAGGGTGATGAATTTGTTCGTGAGAAATATGAAGATGTATTTTTTGTACCGATGTTAGACGGGGCTGATCGTTAATGATTTTTCAGGGGTTATACAGTAAAACAATGCAGTGGGCTGCTCATAAGCATGCAGAAAAATATCTGGCTTTTATTAGCTTTATTGAATCGATTTTCTTTCCAATACCTACGGCTTTAATGCTGGCGCCGATGGCTGTTGCAAAACCTGAGCGTGCTGTTCGGCTTGCAATATTAGCTACGTTAACTTCAGTTGCTGGCGGCATACTCGGCTATTTTGTTGGTGTATTTGCGATTGATTTAGTTGAGCCTCTATTGGTTAAGGTTGGTTATATTGATAAATATAATATTGCCGTAAGCTGGTTTACTGAGTGGGGTTTTTGGGCGGTGATGGTTGCTGGGTTTTCTCCCATTCCATTTAAACTGTTTACATTATCGGCAGGTGCCTTAAATATGGCGCTATTACCTTTTATTTTTGCGGCATTTATCGGACGTTGCGCGCATTTTTTTATGGTTTCACTGTTAATGGCATGGGCCGGCCCTAAACTTGAACCAACTGTGCGTAAGTATATTGAATGGATAGGTTGGATATCAGTCATACTACTTGTCCTTGGATATGTCATAGCAAAATAACTATATGAAAAAGACTCGTTTTATATTATTGCTGTTAGTTAGTTTTTTGTTTACAGCTTGTAGTAGTGAAAAAAGTCTTGGCGACAAAGTTAAAAACTGGGATCCGTATCAATACAGCGTGCAGCACGGTGATACCCTGTATTCAATAGCCTGGCGTTACGATCTGGATTTTAAAGCACTGGCACAGTGGAACAAAATACCTCATCCATTTACAATTTTCCCCGGACAAAGACTTAAAATGAAAGGTCCGGAAATTATTCCAGCCGGTAAAACATATCTGTTCGGCTCGCTACCAAAACCAGATAATAATCTTGTCAGAAAACCAGCCACTGTCGAAAAAGTGCTTGATTATTCAGATCCTGATAATGTTCCTAAGGCTCCACCACTAGTCGCATCTTCAGGTTACAAAAAATCAAGTCCAACTATTTCAAAACCCTCAAATAAAGCTCAATCCAGACAAAAAAAATCAAAACAGAATGTTTCTGTTTCATCGCAATCTGCAAAGTATTTTACTAAAGGCAAACTTAAATGGTCGTGGCCAATTAAGGGTAAAGTAATCAGTACATATGCCGCTAATAATCATGATCGTAAAGGCATTGATATTAAGGGTATTTCCGGTCAAAAAATCAAATCTGCAGGTAGGGGTGTTGTTGTTTATAGTGGTGGTGGATTAATTAGCTATGGTAATCTAATTATTATCAAGCATAACGATCGCTTTTTAAGTGCATATGCTCATAATAAAAAGCTACTCGTTAAAGAAGGAACTGCTGTTAAAAAGGGGCAAACGATCGCAATCATCGGCAAAAAGCCAAATGTAACAAACCTTTTACACTTCGAGATAAGAAAAGACGGTAAACCTGTCAATCCCTTGTTATATTTACCTTAACTTAATCTTAAGGCATTAGGATGACTTGTTTAACGAATATAGTAATATATTAATATATGTTCGGGACGTCAGTTTTATAGTTATTAAGTTGAATATATAGATTGAATAGCTGTCTACACGTTAGGCAGTACATCAACTAAAGGCGAGACTAAATATACGCCTAAAAATATAAAAGGATAAAAACATGACAGTGGCTACTGCAGAAGTTAAAAAAGGTTTAATGGAAGATGAAGCTGTTTTAGATAAATCTGAGATTCTTGATGTTGTTATTGATGATGCTGAGATAGAGCTTGAAGTAACTGAGGAAGAAGCTAAAAAAGAAGAGGCTATTCCTAAGAAGGCTCCTGCCAAGAAAGCAGAATCACGTGCTGAGTTAGATGCAACAAGATTATATCTAAAAGAAATTGAAGCCTCTCCCTTATTGACAGCAGAAGAAGAAGTTTTTTATTCTCGTAAAGCTCTTAAAGGTGATGTCACATCCAGAGCTAAGATGATTGAGTGCAATCTTCGACTCGTCGTTAAAATATCACGCCGTTACATGAATCGTGGCCTGGCATTATTAGATTTGATTGAAGAAGGTAATCTGGGTCTTATTCGCGCTGTTGAAAAATTCGATCCTGAACGTGGTTTCCGTTTTTCTACCTATGCTACCTGGTGGATTCGTCAAACCATTGAAAGAGCTCTGATGAATCAGACCCGAACAATCAGACTGCCTATCCACGTTATTAAAGAAATGAATGTTTATCTCCGTGCCGCACGCACACTTCAACAGACTCAGGATCATGAGCCATCAGTTGATGAAATTGCTGCATATTGTGATAAACCAGCCAGTGTTGTTGAAAAAATGCTTGGTTTACGCGACAGAGTAGCATCGGTCGATGTTCCTGTAGGTAAAGACAATGATCGACCACTGCTAGAAGTTATTGCAGATGATAATAATCCTGAGCCGTCATTATTACTTCAAGATGAAGATGTTTATGCAAATTTAGCCTTATGGTTAGACCAGCTAGATGAAAAACAACGTGAAGTAATCGTCAGACGTTTTGGTCTGCATGGACACGAGCGCCAGACACTCGAGAACGTTGGTAAGGAATTGGGTGTGACACGTGAACGTGTTCGCCAGATTCAAATGGATGCTTTAAAACGCATGCGTAAGATTTTAGAAAACCAGGGGTTTTCTGAAGAGCTGTTGTTACAGGACTAACGATGGCTAGTTAAATGTTGCAGACTTGGTGTGACATAAGAAATGGGGCTTAGGCCCCATTTTTTTTGCCCAAATAAATAATATGTCGTTTAAGGAAATACCAGTTTAGTAATTTCGATTAAGTAAGATGGCAGCAGCTACATTACGCCCTTCAGCTAACAGAATATTATATGTTCGGCATGCTGCACCGGTATCCATCACTTCCAGACCAATATTGTTGCGTAAAAAAAACTGCCTGACCTCTTTTGGTGGAAAAGTGAGCTTTGTGCCTGTACCAAGCAGAATCACTTCCGGCTCACAGGCTATAATGGCATCAAAATCGGCAGGTTCTGGTGAATTGGGCAATGCTGGAGCCCATGGTTGTATCAATCCATCCTTGTGAATCAGGCAGTGGCAATCAAATTTTGTACCATTAACGACCAGATAATCCTCAGTGTATGAGTGGATGTTGGTTGTTTCTTCGCTGGTATCCTGACTAAAGTTCATGAATCTGCCTGTTTATTCTCATAAAGTCATATTTTATGAGTAGCATTTGCATAAATCCAGAGATTAAACGTTTGATTTTCAGTACAATATCCGAAATTTCATAGAGTCTGTAAGATAAAGGCTTTGACGACAGTTTCTATGGTTGACAGGTGATTGTTTCGACAGTAACTTTGCCTTTTTTTCGATAACCCAAAAGAGCTTTTTACACGTGATAGATGACTTTCCCCGCATAAAACGATTACCTCCATATGTTTTTAACATTGTTAACGAGTTAAAAGCAGCAGCGCGAGCCCGCGGAGAAGATATCATTGATTTTGGTATGGGAAATCCTGATCAGCCAACGCCTAAGCATATTGTTGATAAATTGGTTGAGT
>Ga0316206_1001655_pt1 | contig 18457 bp, 16 predicted proteins | sample 6monthpyrite_MG_FD_204942 | JGI IMG/M metagenome (GOLD analysis project Ga0316206, IMG submission 204942) | Microbial mat bacterial communities from mineral coupon in-situ incubated in ocean water Damariscotta River, Maine, United States -... | ecosystem: Environmental > Aquatic > Marine >... | reverse complement strand
AAAGTTTTTTTCACAGTTTAAAAGTTGAACAAGTTCACCATGATGATTATCATACTCGTGATGAAGCGAGGTCTGTCATATTCGATTACATCGAAGTATTTTATAATAGACAGCGAAGACACTCATCATTGGGATATAAATCGCCGATTAACTATGAAAATAAATTGGTAGATTAACTGAGTGTGCGTTTTATTGGGGTAAGACCAGGGAGATTTGGCTTTTAACCCCCCTTAATCTCCTTTTTCTAAGGGAGGTGCTACACGCCACCCCGAACAATAACTATTTGGCAATTTAAAATACGCTAGTTAAGATACCCATTAAAGAATACTGAACCAGCCTGGAAATGCTTAAATGTATAACGAACCCAACGAACCTGATTTTAACTTTGAAAGCATTAAGCAAATGCGCTTACTGATGAGAGCAGCCATTGGCCTGATACTCGATGAAAAATCTGCAGATGAATTTCTTGAATGGTCACAACAATCTGTCCCTGTACTGGCACCCATAATGCTGGAAAGTTTTGAAGACGAAGAACGCCATAAAATGGCTTACTGGATAGGGGTTAATTTATGGAATTCTGCACCCCAGTCGACACATTATTTTAAGCCCACCCCATTAGACAAACCCAGCAGAAACACAAACTGTCCCTGCGGCTCCGGCCTGAAATACAAACAATGTTGCGCGCACCTGCCCATGCCGCCACACCTTCCTGAAAATTTTTTCTGGTTACTCATGCCAGAGGTGATGCCTAAAACCCACATCATTCGCCTGATTAAAAGCCACCAGCTACCCCTGCACGCGGTAGCTATCATGGCTGATTTTTTTACCGAACAGGGAGATGATGCCCAGGTCATTAAAATGCTCGAACCTTTATTTGAAGGCAATGCCAGCCGCCTCAATCACCAACACAGTGGCCTGCTGGATGTACTATGCGACAGTTATAACATCCACTACAAAACCGAAAAAAAGAAAAAAGATTTATTACAACGCATGTCGCAACACAAAGATAAATCAATTCGCGCTGAAGCATGGCAACGCACCGCCAGCTGGAAGCTGGATGCGGGTGATTTCTCAGCCGCCATGGATGCCCTGTCCAAAGCCATGCAGGCTGACCCGCAAAACCCCAGTCATTCACTACTCGAACTCACACTACTGGTGTCCAGCAATCAACTTGAGCAGGCCAGACAGCGGGCGGTATTCTGGCACCACAAACTGAAACATCTTGAGTATGAGTTACCTGAACTGCTAAACACCTTAAAGGCTGCCCAAACCGACCCGGCCAGCGCATTACAGTTAACACTCAGCAATGCGGATGACGACCCGCGCCTCAGGGAACTGCTGGCCTGGATTGATAAAAATAAAAACCTGCCAACAGTAGAATACTCGCTGGAAAAAATCGAAATGGCGACAGACGAAGATGAAGGGGAACTGCCCTGTACGGACCCCATGCAAAATGCCTGCATACTTCAACCACCTGAGGCTATTTTTGAACTGGAAATGCAGTGGGCCGCCATCAAACCAAATGAAAAGCCCTTCGGCACACAACTTGACACAATGGGTGAAGGGGCTATCTGGGAGGACATATTTAATACCGAGTGGCTGGATTTTTTATTAATAAACCCACAGGCGATTAACAGCCAGAACATAAGCGATGACCTGGTTAACCTGATATACAGTCACCCGAACAACGACAGCATCTGGGGGCCCATGGCAAAAGTACAGCCCTTATTAAACCGCAATGAATGCTTAATAAGAGACCTCAATATCCCCGAGGGCTATCACCTGTCATGGATTATGCCCGAAAATCGCCCGCTGCTACGCCAGCTCACCCACAACATTAATTTAGCCCTTGGCAAAGATGAACTAAATCATGCCATCGAACTAATGAAGCTCTACCTGAAACTCAACCCGCATGACAATCACGGCTATCGCAGCCTGCTGATTAACCATTATTTACAACACAATGAAAATCATGAAGCCATCACACTTGCCGACAACTACCCCGACGATATGCTGGCCGAAACATCATACGGGCTCGTACTCGCCCTGTATCGTTCAGGGGAATTACAAAAAGCCGAACAGGCACTGCACAACGCATTCGAAAGGCTACCCAAAGTCGCCGACTACCTGATAAAAGCCCGCATAGCCCAACCCCAGCTCAGTGACTTCGGCATTCAGTTTAATGGCGATGACCAGGCCTGGTTTTACCGCGATGAAATGCGTGAAACCTGGAAGAAAACCGAAGGGTGTCTGACGTGGTTAAAAAAACAATTGAAGAGCCAGCTTAAAACCCAGTAGGCCAGTTATTAATATAAGCTCAGCAGTGCACTACAAACGGAGCCGTTCAAACTATGGAATTTTGGCTGATATTATTTACCCTTACTTGTTACACGTGCATTGCTATGCTATGTTTTAAATGCGCATACTTCATGCGCATAATGCGAGAGGATGGCTATGCAACATATATATGATGTAGATGCACCCAAAAAACCAACAAACCTTAGTATTAACAGTGACTTACTAAAGAAAGCACGTAGCTTAAAAATTAATTTGTCAGCTACTTTAGAGCAAGCTTTAGCATTACAGGTAAAAAGTACAGCACGTGACTTATGGCTGAAAGAGAATAAGGAAGCAATTGATGCTCTTAATGATTTGGCAGAAAAAAATGGCTTATTTTCCGACGCATTCAGAGCGCTATGATGAACCCGTATTATTTATATAAAAATGATAATAAAAGCTCAAAAAAAATATACCCATTTTTTGTGGATGTACAAAGTGATTTGCTTGAAGATTTAAACTCGAGAGTCGTTATTCCTCTGTCTTTGGATAAGGAGACGAATAATACAAATGCAAAAAACCTTTGCCCTGTATTTGACATTGAAGGTAAAAATTATATTTTACTAACTCATCAAATGACATCGGTTCCCGCATCTTTGCTTAAGACAAATGCAGGATCACTTAAAAAATATCAATATGAAATTCTTGGTGCAATTGATATTCTTTTAACGGGTATTTAACACTCAGGGTCAGGCATATTCTGATCAAATCTGATTATTTTTGACAGTAACTAAAATAGGAAGGCTTACAAATCACTAAAACTAACCGTGCGAGAACGCCTACAGGCACTTGAAGAGCGGTGTAAAACCGCTAGAAAATTAGCTTCGATAAAAACTAAAGATAATCCACAAAGTCCTGATAACTATTTTTAACTTACGATTTATGACTTATGGCTTTATTTTCTTCCTGATAAATAGCTGCCATAAAAATAGCCAGGTACAACGCAAAGAAACCCACCGAACGAGACCGATACAGCATCGGTTCCGAAATACCAAATGCCATATAAGCCACGACCAGAACTAAACCCGCAAGTGCCAAACGCTGCGACTCTACCGACTTTCCATATTTAATATATTTAATAAATATCCAAACCGGCGTTAAAAATAACAACATAAGAATGCTGAAACCTAAAATTCCACCATGCGCTAATGCAGAAAAATATTCGCTATGGGGGTGATCAAAAGTGGCTGCAGATTTATTACGTATGCCCTGGTCAACCTGTGCTTGTGCCTGCTCTTTATAATGCCCCCAGCCTACACCCATTACCGGATTATCAAGAAAAATTTTCCAGGATGCCTGCCACATTTCAAGACGAGTACCAACTGAAGTAGCACGTTTATTTGATTTAATTTCACTATCACCATACTGCTGTAAACCGGTAATAGCTCTATCAACATGATGTTTGATTTTTGTTTGAGGTACTGCATATATTACCCCAATTAAACCGATAACCGCCGCCGCAATAATAACTTTAAACTTAAAGGAAAACTGAGATTTTATATACCAAAAAAACACAAGAATTAAAAAAGGCACCGCAACCCAACCACCTCGAGCCGCTGATAACACACTAGATAAGACACCGCATAAAAGTGCAATAACCGGCAAAAACGCATTCCAAGCGGCTCGCTGTTTAAACCAGCCCAAACCAGCAATAGACATCACCCCCATAACTAATGCTAAGTCACCAAATATAATAGGATGGGTAATACCCATAGCTCGAAGAGCTCCATGACTCCAGTATCGTGGCGTATCGGTTATCCACACATCATATATAGCCATGCCAGCCGCAATTACTGCGCCCGCAACCAGACCATACCAGAGATAGAACAGCTTAATACCCACATGTCGCAAATAAATATAAATGGGAATAGCTAATAATAAATGTAAATACTTACCTATTGCCTTATAAGCAAAACCACCATAAAGCGTAATAAAAAGAGATACCAGGAAAAAAATGCCTACTGAGAGATAAAATGATTTTTCATCCTGATTTACCTGAGTTGATTTATCTCGATATCTAAACAACAAATACAAACCAGATAAAGCAAACAACCCGATAATTAGGCCATTAACCTTAGGAACTAATAAAACGGTTGCAGGGTAAACAACAAGGGAAAGGCTTACAAAAATAGCAGAAAAATTTAGTTTATTATCATTAAAAAAAGAGAAAACACCCTGGAATTGCATAAAATTCATTCGGCTGTAATTAGAAATTGTGAAAGATTTTCGCACTAAAAACTAACAGTTACAATACTCTTAAAAGAAACGCTTAAAACCATGACTTATGATTTATTATTAATAAGCATTCTTATGAATAAAACCCTTAAATATAGTCAAAAATATAATTTTCAAATCAAACCACAGCGACCAGTTTTCAATATAATAAAGATCATACTCAACTCGATCTTTCATTTTATTAAGCGTATCAGTTTCACCACGCAAACCATTTATCTGCGCCCAACCTGTAATGCCTGGTTTAACCATATGACGGAGCATATATTGATTAACCTGATCTTTATAAAGCTCATTATGAGCAACAGCATGAGGCCGAGGGCCAACAATAGACATACGCCCCTGCAGGACATTAATAAATTGAGGCAACTCATCCAAACTGGTTCTGCGTAGAAATACACCTAATTTAGTAATACGAGAATCACTCTTTTTAGCTTGAGTGATTGTTCCATCAAACTCCTTATGCACTTTCATTGTGCGAAATTTATAAACCTTAATAATTTTTCCATCCCAACCATGACGTTTTTGCTTAAACAGTACTGGGCCTGAAGAGGTCGATTTAACAGCAATCGATATTAATAAAAGCAATGGGCTAATTAGCACCAGAATCAATAATGCTAAACCCCGGTCTTCAAATGCTTTAATTAATTGATTACTTCCACCCATAGGGGTATCTGACAGATTTACTGCTGGCAAACCGACTATTTCTGTCATTGAGTGATTAAGCAGTTGAAAGCCAAAAATATCAGGAACTAATTTGATGTTAACGGTTTGGTGACGAAGAATATAGAGCAAGTCTTTAACCCGCTGCTCAGCACGCAATGGCAAAGCGATCCATACCTCATCAATCTGATTTTTAACTATAAAAGGCTCAATATCGCCTATACCACCAACCACAGGGTAACCTTCTACTGATGAGCCAATATGCTTGTCAGCATCATCAAACAAAGCCTCAATTTTAAAACCACTCCATGGAGAGTTTGTTGTTTGCGAAATAAGCTTTTTACAGAGATCTCCAGCACCTACAATTACCACTCTCCTGAAATTTCTACCCTGTTTGCGCTGATATTGTAATAAGCCATAGATGCATAAGCGAAAAGCCAGCAAAAAAACAAGCCCTAACACCATCCACCAGCCTAACCATAATCGCGAATATTCAGATGAAATCTTCAGGCTGAATAAGATAATAATAATCAGTAACACAACTGAGAACCAGGCTAGAATAATTGCTCGAGCCTGTTTAGTAAGGCTTTGACCTCGCCAGGAGCTATAAAGGTTAAATAACGGGAATACCAGTACCACACAAAGCACCGCAAACAACACTAAAAAACGGTAATCTAGAGGTAAGTGTAGCTTATCAAATGTAAACCTTACGCCGTAAGCAACAACTGAAGCAAGAATAACAAAAAAAGGATCCGCAAAACGCGAAAATAAATTTATAAAACCTGAATAACTCTTAAAAATGGATTTTCCAAACATATTTTATATCTAAATTTACATTACATTACATTACATTTTAGTAGAAATATCTAAAATATCCAAAATACTTTAACAGAAATGCTTATTCATTATTAATCAAACAAATATATGCATTAAACAACTTTCTATTTAATGCTTTCCACACGACAAATATCAGCATCAACCATCATTGTTATCAATGTATGCAACTTTGTTTTAGCCTTCCATCCAAGCTGTATTTCAGCCTTGGTAGGATTGCCTAACAAGATCTCTACCTCAGCTGGCCTATAGAACTCCGGATCAATAACTACAAACTCCTCATAATCAAGGCCAACATGATTAAATGCAATATTACACATTTCTCTTACAGTGGTTGTCTCACCAGTGGCGATAACATAATCATCAGGCCCATCTTGTTGCAGCATAAGCCACATTGCTTCAACATAATCACCTGCAAACCCCCAATCACGTTTAACATCAATATTACCTAGTCGAAGTTCTTTTTGAGAGCCTTGCTTAATTCTCGCGACAGCATCCGTCACTTTTCGAGTCACAAACTCAATACCCCTTAAAGGTGATTCATGATTAAATAAAATACCACTTGACGCGTGCATCTCAAAACTCTCACGATAGTTAATTGTCATCCAATGAGCAAAAACTTTTGAAACTCCATACGGGCTTCTTGGATACAAAGGAGTCGTCTCACTTTGTCGTTCTTCTTGTATTAAACCAAACATTTCACTTGTGGACGCCTGATAAAATCGAATATCCGAATTAACTAATCGAATAGCCTCTAGAAGATTCAAAGCCCCCATACCAGTAGCATGAGCTGTCAAAATCGGCTGCTCCCATGATGTAGCAACAAAACTTTGAGCACCTAAATTATACACCTCTAATGCCTTAGATTTATTTAGCGCTCGTATTAGCGATGACAGATCAGTTAAATCCCCCTCTATTAGCTGAACTTGATCTAATATATTTAAATCTCTTAACCGCCATAGGGTATCGCTTGCACGTCTGGCATGAAGCCCAAAAACAGAATACCCTTTTTCTAATAAAAATTCCGCAAGATATGCACCATCTTGCCCTGTTATACCTGTAATTAAAGCACTTTTATTCATTATAAATTATTCTCCCAATACTCCAAAATATCTGCAATACTATCATTAATATCTATATTTGGTGACCAACCAGTAACCTCAGCCAATTTTTTGTAATTGCCTGACACATATGGTTGTTCTGACTTTCTTAATCTATTTTCATCAACTACAATATTAACTTCAATATTTAATTGCCCTATCATTATTTCAATCAAATCTCGCACTTTTCGTCCAGTACCAGAACAAATGTTATAAATTTCAGAATTAGCTCCTTCATTAAGCAACAGTTTATATGCTTGCACAACATCTCGCACATCGGTAAAATCACGATATACATCAATATCACCTACATTCAATTTTGACTTTCGTAGCCCCAGCTTAATCTCAACCAATTGTTTCGCGAAATTTGAAATAACAAACTGCTCCGATTGACCTGGGCCAATATGATTAAACGGTCGTACTATTATGCATTCAAATTGACTTGATATACTGTATTGATAACATAATGCTTCAGCAGCAACTTTACTAACAGCATAAGGGCTTCTTGGCATAGTTAATTGCAACTCTGAAATAGGCTGCATTTTTTTTGAAACAAGACCATAAACATCACTGGAACTAACATAGAGGAAACGCCCCTTAAAGTCAGCACCTTCCAAAGCCGATAGCAGGTTAAATGTTCCTATAAAATTCACATCAAATGTTTTTTTAGGGTTTTCAAATGACTCAGGCACAAAACTCTGTGCAGCAAGATGAATTACATAATCAGGAGTATGACTTTCAAAATACGATGTTAATGCTTCTAAATCACATATATCTATGAATTCTGGTAAATCAGTCACTACCAACTGACGTTTCACATACGCCCCAACAAAACCAGACCCACCCGTCAGCAATATTTCCATACTAATTCACTCTTATACATCTAGAAATTTTCAAAAAAACTCATATTCGTAAAAACATGTGAAATCTATAACGATTTAAAATAGTCTGACGCAGTTAGTTAGTTTGATTTTCAAAAGCACTTATATACAGCTATACAACATGGCAGTGTATACGATCAGACAACTAACTTTGAATACAATAATTAAACGCACTACACTAATATACCATATATAACAAACAAACAACTCACACTTTGCCTGAGTTGGTCCATTTTTTTAAAACTTTTTCATAACTTGCAAGAACTACATCCCAACGAAACGATTGCTCAAAACGTACTCGACTAGAGGCAGCCATTTCTGATAGAACTAAAACATCATCCAAAATTGTATCAAGTAAATGTGAACAATCATTTTCATTTGAAAAATATTTAGCACCCTTTCCTGCAACCCACATATTAAATTTATTTTTGTGCGCAAGTACTGGTGACCCAGCCCCTAAAGATTCAACTAACGATGGATTAGTCCCCCCTACAGTGTGGCCATGTATATATAGACACGAATAGAAACGTAATGAATTAACTTGTGATTTATCATATATTGCACCTGGAAAAATCACTTCATTGCTTGCTTTTGCGTATATTTTTTTATGATATTCATTTTTAACAACATCGAAATTCCCCAGAACAACCAGTTTCTTACCACGATATCTTCTTGAGAAGGCACTCACTATTTCCAATACCATATTTTCAGGCTCTGGTCTTGCTATCACAATTGCATATCCTTTTGCATCTAATCCCAAACTTTCAATATAAGCTCGATCTGCAGTAACAATAAATTCACCGCCATACGGAATCATTGTAATCTTCTCTTTCAAAACTCGACCTTCAAGATAAGACTTAATTCTCGGATGATCAGCAATTAAATGATTAGAAAATCTGCATGCCATTCTCTCATTGAAATAGAGCCATGCTTTTTCATACAACTTCCACTTACCCCTTTGCCACTCCAGACCATCCATATTTTTGACATTTGTTATTTTCTTTAAGCGAAATAACAAGTCAAACACCGCCGTATTGTAACCGAGTGTCAAAACAAGAGCGTTACTTTGACTTGCATGCACAATAGATTTCCAATCAAAAACTATAGTCCCCTTAGCTCCTTTTAATAATACAGGTATATGAATACGCTTAATGCCTTCCCACTCGTCCTCAAAATACTCTCCTGAATCGACTTGATTATAGACAGTTACTTCCCACCCTTTATTTACTAGATATAATGCTAGGCACTCTGCAAAAGTCTCAAAACCACCATGCTGCCCTGGAATACCCCTAATACCCAAAATCCTGAGCTTAAATTTCATAAACCTCACCCATAAAAAAACTCCGTATACACAATTCATCACGCTAAGTAGTAAGATCAAATTTTGAAACCATAATCAAGTCATTATTACAGGCATTTAAGCCAAATGTGAGGTCAAAAAATAACAATATAATTCAATTATCGCTTAGCAATATCTCAGATTTTTTGTATATCTCGCACATTTATTTCTCACCTACTTTTTCTAACACACATATAAGATTCGGATCTAATGGTATTCGTGTTTTATAATACAAATGGCCTATGAATACCTCAATAATATCTCTCACTAAATAGGCTATTTTTCTCACTAACATCGGCTTTTTGCCAGTTTGTTTGCGAATTGGGTTATAGCAACCAACTAAGTTAAAACCTGCCATTAAACCGGCTTGTTCAATGGAACTACCCGTTAAAACAGTTTCATGAGTTAGATCCCCATATTGATAGCACCGCCCAAATGGACTTTGTCCATTTGGGAATCTAAGAAGAATACGCCCGCGAGAAACCATCATTCCATTTAAAATAACAAGACTTTTAATGATATCGTCCTTTTTTAAATGCTCAAAGACATCAAAAGCAACAACTGCATCAAACTGAAAATCAATTTTTTCACTTACACTATCAATTGAACCTAAATATACTTTATGACCAGCAGACTCAGCTTTCTCTACCATTTCTTTGTTGATTTCAATCCCATATATATCATATCCATTTTTAGACGCCCAACTCATGAATTTACCACTACCAAATCCAATTTCAAACACCCTTGAACCAGTTTGAATACTCGCGCGAATCATCTCTTTATAAAAATAGTAACCACTATCCTCATCAGACTCTGATGTATCCGTCCACCCTTTCCAGTTCGCATAACTTGTATATAACTCACTTTCTGATTTTTTTGACTGCGTCACTCTTATCACCATTACAATATCTAATTGTTTTAATCAAAATAAACAAGATTTCATGTTGAAAACTAAGTGTTTTTCTCACGTTATTTTTTTCTCGCAGTTACAAAATAGTAACATCCAAAAACACTTGCAAGCCACCCGCCCTCTAACCATACCCATAAAGGCCTTAATGCAAATATAGCTTTTCTCAGCCACTTAGGTCTACTGGTAAATCTATATGGAGGTAGTACACCTGCAGGAATGATACTATAGTCCTCAAGTTGAGTTGTTGAGTCTAGCCATTGGCTAATATTTTTCTCCCTATAAGCTCCTTCATATACACTTTCACCACCTACTTCAAATGGCCGCCACAACTTCGATAAGCGAAACATAGAAAATTTCTTTGGCACTACATCTGAATAAAAAACACCATTTGATGCCAGGACACGAACCATTTCTTTTACCACTATTGACGGATCCTCAAAATGCTCCAGCAGTCCTGTAGAAATAACTATATCGAAAGTATTATCATTAAAGGGAAGCTTTGTAGCGTCCCCTTGTACAAAGCGATGTATATTTACATTTTGATCGTTATCCAATAATAATTCTTCGTTGTTACCTACCAACCGACTAGCTAAGCCCATACCCTCAAAGTTTCGCTGAGCCACTTCCAATGCCGACATTGAATAATCAAGGCCTGTTATCACATAACCACGTTCCGCTAAAAATACTGATAATCTTGCTGACCCACACCCAACCTCTAATACTTGGCCATTCTTAGGAAGAATAGACATCAACCTTTCCAGTTTTATTGAATCCAATAGTAACCAACCATTCGGCTCTGCTATCGTATCTACAACATGAATCCAAGATTCATTCCACGCCTTATGTTGCGACTCAGTACCCATTATTATCTCCAATTTATAAAATAACTACTTTAAAAACCTAATAAAACACACACATAACATGGCACATATGATGTAAGGTAATATTTCAGACTATATGTGAACTCTATAATTATAATACAGGCTCATTTACATGTGTTTCTTTTTTGCTTAACACTACCAATAACAGTACAAAGACATAACCAATTAAACTATACAAAAATATTGCGATAGCTGGCACGTACACCCCATATTCTGGCATGTATACATAATTAATTGTAGCAACTACCATTAGTTGCACCAGATTTAGAAGTACTAACATATTCGCCCGTTCATGAGCAATCAAATATTGAGAAAAAGGAGATGACATTAGAGCAAGTAGAAAAGATGCTGTAAGTATTAACATTACATCACTCGCAACAGCCGGCATATCTCTATTAGTTATCGCTTCGATACCGACAAGACCAGCATCGACAAATACCCAAATTATAAGAATGCCGATAAAAGCAACCAAGGTAAGCTTGAGGGAGAGATTTCTGGCCATTTCAGAGTCACCAATACACGCCACCTGTACCGGCAGATACACCTGAGAAAAACTCCTGAGCATTACAAGAATAACTGAAGCCAATTTAAAAATAACAGCGTAAAATGCCAACTCTACCAGCATTGAATAATGCGATAAGAAAAACACATCTAATCTGGTAATAACGAGCGCTAGAAGCCCACTTATTGACATCCACCTACCCGTTGAAGCAATATCTCTTTTAACACTTGCAGGTATTTTTGTGAACGTGGAAGATAAGTACAATAGAAAGTCTTTATAAGATCGAACGCTAACAAGAACAGCTGCAAATAGGAATGTCCATAACGTTGTATCTACCGCTAAACTACCGAACATATAAAGCACAGCTATAACAACAAGAATGACTAATCGATTTAATAATCTCGCATTCCTATATTGGTTATACTTCCTTTGTGCCAGTAGAATCGTAAATAAAAACTCTCTTAAAATAGAGACACCAATAACAGAAAGAACAAGATATATTGGTATTGTTGAAATTGATGACTCAAATATCCATGTTAGAAAACTATCATTCAGCAAAATAAAAATAATCGTAACCAATACTATGAATAGTATCTTTAATCTCAAAACATAAGCAATACTCAAGTGATTTCTGGTTGCTGAGGAGTATTGGCTCAGGGACTTAATGAGTGAAGTATTTAGACCTAGATCTGAAACTTCAGTTAAACCATCCACTACCGCTAACAGTACCACCAAAACGGCATACTCGCTGGTTTTAAGCCAACGAAATAATAACAAGTAGATAATAACAGTAACAAATAAATAAATTATATTTCCTATAAAAACTGTCGCAACATTCTTTTTAAATCCGCTTTTCATATCTCATAAACCTTAATGTTTTGCTGATTTAAATACGTCGCTCTATTTAGCAATAACTTTTTCATATTTAATTGAGAAATATTTGAGCTAATATGAGCACAAACCAACATCCTCTTACCTATCACTTAACACTTAGCCCTTGAATCGACTTCACGATCATCCTTGCTTTTTCATGCCAAAAATCATTTTCCAAAAGCGCGGATCTACACGTTACTCGCAACTCATCTCGGTCTTTATTCAGAAACTTCAACAGTTCATCAGAGAAAGCGCGAACATCACTCTCAACTTTGACCATACCATTAAACTCACGCCCACCCATATCAAGTGGAAGAGAAACGACAGGCGTACCAAGACTCAAATACTCATAAACTTTGAGAGGGTCTCCATCGTGCCCTTTCCCCTGCTTATACAAAATCAGCGCCACATCAAAGTTATAATAATAACTTGGGATTTTTTTAAACTGCCGAAAACCTATCAAATGAATATTCGATTTATCACGCAATGATTTTAAAACTTCTTTATCATAGGCATCCCCAATAATAACAAAATTAATTTGAGGTAAAAAATCTGCCAATTCAAGTAAAAATTCTGTATCCAACTTATCTGTAATATATCCTCCAAATCCTACAATTTTACCTTCCATGTCTTTGAACTCAGCAGGTTTTTTCGGTTCCATCTCGAGCCAAGCCTTATCAACACCATTTCTAACCACTATAGTTTTTGCAGGCATATCTTTAAAAATCTCAGATGCCTTATCACTAACACACGTCACAAGATTAGCTTTAGCTCCTATAAGTTTATATGCTTGTAAAACAAATTCTCGCTCTCTATGACGGAATCGGTTGTGTTTAGCAAAGTTATCAATAACATCATGCACAAAAAATTTATGAGGTATGGTATCAATAGTTGAAATCGCTAAGGGGCTAAATAAGTAGAGTACATCATCATCCATAGCCAGTTGCTTTTTAGCTAACTTGATATTATCTACGACACTTTTGCGTCGAAATACACTATTCCACCACAATCTTTTATTAACAAGTGGGGACACGATATCTGGCACAAATTGTGACAACACATACAAGTTACCATATTCTTTCATATGCGAAAGCTGACAGTTATATTTTGAATAAAGCACTTCACCAGATACTGTACGCCACCTCTTACGTCTAACTATCAATTCAGCTAACGATACTGGACGATTTATAAACAAAACTTTACCAATACCTGGTTGATTTGCCAAATGGGCAGCTATATGCAAATCACGCACATTAACACCCGCTGTCTCAGCGTGAATCCAGTCACGATACCCTACTAATGTAATATCCAAATCTGCACCTATTTATCATCATTTATTATTTTGCTATGTAATCTGTTCAACCGAAACTGACTTCCCGATCATTACAAAGAAGAATATACACCCATCGTTTTTTCTACTGCCAAGCCCCAATTGAAAATATCAGCTCGTTTTTTTGATTTTTCCGAAAACAAAGCCAAATCTGAAGACGACTGAAGAAGCTGATACAAAGCCTCACTAAATTCATGTGCGCTTGGAACATCAACCAATAAACCAGCATCGGAAACGACTTCCTTCATAGTCCCCATATTTAATGCGACAACTGGCAACCCAAATGACATAGCTTCTAATAGTGGCAACCCAAAACCTTCATAGAGCGAAGGGTAAGCCAACACCGCGGAAGATCGATAAATGTTATTCAACTCAAGAGATGAAACTTTCTGTTTTATAACTACATTCTCCGGAGGAACACCCAAATAAAATAGTTTTTCCTTAAGACTAAGCATCTCAGCTGAAGAAAAAGAACACTTGAGAAACAGTTTATTCTTTACACCTCTCTTAACTAGCAATGAATAAGCTTCGACAAGTAGCGATACATTCTTCCTTAACTGATTTGTCCCAACATACAAAATATAACCTGAACCGTCAGCTAAACAATCACCCTGCGCATCTCTTTTAAATGCTTGATTTAGAGCCGGGTATATTACTTCAAGTTTACTATCTTTGATCTGAAAACGCTCTTTAACTTCCTCAGCTATAAATTCACTATGGCATATTATTCTGGCTGCTTTGCGTAGCGCAATACGCAGAATAATGTTGTATTTAATATACGCAGAAATATGACTTACCCCATCTTCTCTAAAATTAAGATGAGCAAGATCCCATACAGATATGACTAACGGTACTTTGATATACATTGGTGGCAAAATCTGATTAGTCCAATGCACAATATCATGCGTTGCTATCTCTTTATTTTTAGGCACACTCAACTCAGACCAAATAAGCCCACCACCAAAACCTTGGCTTCGCTGTATAATAATTTCACGAAAATCATTTAAGTACCCCGAGGAAAATGGTTTACTATGAAGCAAGGTAAAATTATCACTACACCCTTTATCATCTACTTCATTCAAGAAGCCCTCTAATGCAAGCCCCATTCCACTCACACCATTATCCAATACGTCACAATTCAAAGCCACTTTCATTAAGTATTTATCCCAAACACGAATTCACTCAAAAAATATTTTTCTAGATACTCATAGAATAATTTAAAATTTACATATTTACTCATGAGAAATACGGGTTTCAATTTCATCTATTGCTAAAATAATTTGTTCACGATCTGTAGATTTTTTATAACCTGCTCGTCCCATACGTATTCGAAGATCAACATCGTTCATCAGCAACTTAATAGCTGCCACTATCTCTTCAACATCACCAGGTTTAACTAACAACCCTGTCACCCCATTAACAACTGCATCCGGTATACCACCCGACAACGATGATATTACTGCTAGACTTTGCAGCCCTGCTTCAAGAAATACAATACCAAAGCCTTCCACATCCCCAGGCAACTCAATGCTTGGCATAATAAAGACGTCAGCTGCCTGATAATAAGCAGCTGTTTCATCTACTACACCTAAAAGATCGACATGATCTTCCAGACCTAACATTCCGATCATACCTAATACTTCATTTTTATATGGGCCGTCACCTACAATCTTATATTTAAAATCAATACCATCATCTTTAAGCAGCTTCAATGCATATAAGACCGATTGATAGCCTTTGCGCTGAACCATTCTACCAACAGTAAGTAAAGTAAAACTATTCTTCTCACTTTCAGTATCAAGCCTAGGCTTAACATTTTCAATCGTATTATCGCCTAAAAATGGATTTAGTAAAATTATATTATTTCGCCTATACCCCCCATTTCTTAAAATCGACTCCGTATAATGACTATTTGCTACGACAACTTTAGAAAGACTTAACATATAAAGCAGTATTTTTCTTTTGTATAGTTTTGATAAAAGAGACTTTCTTGGTTGGATGTCATTACCATGGACAAATATAACAAGCGGCAATCTAAATATTTTAGATAAAACTAGAGGCACCAACATAAAGTCTCCGCTACCAGCATAAACCACAGCTATTTGACCTCGATGCCTACGAAGTATTTTGTAACCCGATAGAAACTGATTAATATATATTAATGGAAGTAACCACTTATAATATTTTTTATTTTTGCTAATAATTGATTTGAAACCTTGATAACAGTAAATATTCTTATCGTTTGAGTCTAGTGCCTTTTTTCCCCCGTCGATAATATATGGCCTCGAAACAATAAAATTTCTTTGCGACACATCTAGCACATCGGATAGATGATTTTCAATTCCGCCTATCTCTGGTTTATAGTAAAATGTAGATAGAAAGATTTTAGATTTCATATAGTTCTACTCGACTTAACAGATACAACACTTTCAAAAACTCTCTTATTCATATTTTGTTTTTTTAATACCACAATCAAACCTGACATATACCAGAAATACATAGCAATGGGGAAGCCTTCTAAAATCTGACTCGCTCCCATAACTACAATTATGGCGAAAAGAAATGCTCCTCCACCATTGACAAAAGCAGAGTAGACCGTTTTTCTCGGCAAGCGATTACGCACAAAAAATGGCACCATCAAAATGATTATGAATAAAACACCACCAACCCAACCCATTTCTATAAACATTTTCAAGAACTGGCTATCAACTGGCATTATGGTCAACTCCCCCCCATGAAAACCTGCTATACCTGTTCCATAGCCTAGCCAATTAGCGCCTATCTGCTCTATACGTATACCCCATATTATCAACCTCGACTGAAACGAGCTAATTTCTTCAATATTTGATAAGGTACTAAAACGATCCGCTAGCATCGGAATATTTTGCCAAAGCAATAACACTACCACACCAGCAACTACTCCTATAAAAATGAGATACAATCCTCCATATACTACCTCCAACCCCTTACTGTTTTTCCAAAAAATAATCATATAGAAAACCAGACCGGCAACCATACCTATAAGCGAAGTTCTTGAGTAAGTAATAAACAAAACAATCAATGACAAACAAAGACCACTAATAAATAGAGATTTTCTAACAAACTTTCTCTCAAAATTCAAAAAGGATAGGAAAAAAATAAATAGGGCATAGGAAGCAAGATGTGTACTCGTTATCATTGAACCGAATATACGAAACCTATTTTCTTCTCTTTCATATGTATCCCCATAAAAATGACTACCTACTCCTTCCTGCATGCTATACGTCAATTCAAAACCTAGAGGATATATATATTGCCGTATTGCATAAATAAAAACGACAATACCTGTAACCATATTTACTTTGACAAACATATTGACATAGTCATCATCAATTTTTTGATAAAATGGCAATAATGCAAAAATCATGTAGAAAACACTTGATCTAAATCCCATGAATTTAAAAAACAGATCAGCATCATATGGTACAAAAGTCAGGAGCATTCCAAGACAGATAAACAATAGCAACATTAAAACATAAACATTTAACGGGAACCCTCGTTGAAATATAAAAAACAATAACAGCAAGAAAGCAACAATATCAACCAATATTGGCGCGTAGCCAACCCCAATTAACATTTTAAAAATACCTAGAAACGGAGCTACTACGAAAATTAATAGAATTATATTATTAACTCGGATTTTCATATACTTATCAACTGCACACAATATCAATTTCGAACACCATATTATATAAATTAACTTTCATAAACCTCATCAGTAAAAACGTGATGAATGCGGTAACACCTCTTTTTATCACTGGTTAAATTATCCCAGTATTTTTCCCACATCTAACAGATTATAGATGCCAACAATATTAGTTTGTATAAATTCAGCTGGTCCCTCAATAGTTCGATCATCATGCGACACCGCAGCTAAGTGCATAACGGCTTCAGGCTGGTGATACTAAAAAACTCTTCTAACTTCATCGATATTGACCGCATAGGCAAGAGCATCCACATTTACAACTTCATACATGATTTCTTGAATGTATTGACGAATTACCGGGGAACCTATAAAGCCCGCACCGCCTGTTTTTTTAAACTGAACAGGTAACTGTTGGTGCTTTACATGCTCTTCATATATCGGGCTTGACACTTCATTATTAATAGCCCGCATTAAATACCTATCGTCTACAACTGATAGAGCAGTATCTCAAACTCCCTGGGCCAATAATTGAATAGCCGATTCAATATCAACAGGAGTAATTAGTGGTGAAGCTGGCGCTATAGTTATGATCCAGTTATATCCTCCACCCCATTTTCAACGTTGCCTGCTCTAAGGAAAATATGATAACTCGATCTAATATAGTCACATCATCAGCCAAAACCTCTGGCCTCGTCAAAACAGCAGCATCAAACCGCTCCGCTAGCTATGCAATTTTATCATCAGTACTTTCAACAACCCTGCCTACTAATGACGTAGATAAGCAGGAACTAATTAAATAATAGATTAAAGATCTATTATTTAATGGCCTCAATTTTTTACGAGGCATACTCTTAGAGTCTCCTCTCGCTGGTATAATAACAATATTTTTC
>Ga0316206_1001654_pt1 | contig 18468 bp, 16 predicted proteins | sample 6monthpyrite_MG_FD_204942 | JGI IMG/M metagenome (GOLD analysis project Ga0316206, IMG submission 204942) | Microbial mat bacterial communities from mineral coupon in-situ incubated in ocean water Damariscotta River, Maine, United States -... | ecosystem: Environmental > Aquatic > Marine >... | reverse complement strand
TCCTGATTTTCATTATTAGGGCATACCAATATATAATAAGCCCCTTTTTGGGAAACAGTTGCCGGTTTTATCCAACCTGTTCCAGTTATGCCCAGACAGCGATAGAAAAACATGGAATTTTTGCAGGCAGCTGGATGGCAATAAAACGCTTGGGTCGTTGTCACCCATGGTCACCGGGCGGAGTCGATCCTGTGCCGGACGTTAAACACAAACATAAGATATTAAAATAATGGAAAATCAACGTTTATTTATTTTTATTGCCCTGGTCTTTCTGGGAATGATGATGTACTCGGAATGGGAGCGTGATTACGCGCCGAAAACAACCGGCCAGACAGCCCCTGCTACTACGCAGACATCAACAGAACAGCGGACGTCATCTCCCACAGTTCCTTCACCGGTTACTGCAAATGATTCAACAGTACCAAGTGCTGTGCCTGCACCCAAACCTGAAGGAGCCACAATTAGCGGTTCACAAAATAAACTGCAACGTGATAAACGCATTCATGTTCGCACTGATTTTCTTGATGTTGAACTTGACACAGTAGGTGGTGATATACGGCAGGTAAAATTAGTAAAATTTCCGGTTGATGCAGATACCCCTGATCAGTCATTCGTAATAATGACTGATACAGGTTCACGACTGTTTGTCGCTCAATCCGGGTTTTCGATGGTCAAGGGAAAGGGGCCAACGCATAAAGCAAAATACACAACTGAAAAAATGGATTACAAATTATCGGAAGGCCAGAATGAGCTCAAGGTGGATTTATTCTGGACAGATAAAAGCGGTGTAAAGGTTACCCGAACTTATATCTTTAAACGCTCAAGTTATATTATTGATATGGCTATTACCGTTGATAATAATAGTAAGGAAGCCTGGCAAGGCAGTTTTTATAAACAAATGCAGCGTACACATTTTGCAGAAGATAATAAATCCATGTTTGTTATGCAGACTTACATGGGAGGTGTAATTTATACACCCGATGAGCTATATGAAAAAATAAGCTTCAGTGATATGCAGGAGAAAAATCTTGGGCGCACAAATATAAAAGGTGGCTGGATTGCAATGATGCAGCATTACTTTTTAGGTGCATGGATACCGAATTCTGATGAAGTTAATAATATATATAGTAAGTATGTAGATTACCGATACTATCTGGGAATGATTTCAGCGGTTGAAAATATAGCTTCAGGTAAAAATAAAACATTTACTGGTCGTTATTATGTTGGACCAAAAGATCAGAATTCTTTGAGTACAATCTCACCGGGGCTAGAATTAACAGTTGATTACGGATTTTTAACGGTACTGGCAAAACCATTATTCTGGCTGTTGAATACACTGCATTCCATATTTGGTAACTGGGGCTGGTCAATTATATTCCTGACCGTCATCATTAAACTCGCATTTTTCAAATTATCGGAAAAAAGCTATCGTTCTATGGCAAACATGCGCAAGTTGCAACCACGGATGAAAGCATTGAAAGAGCGTCATGGTGATGATCGTCAAAAGATGAATCAGGCATTGATGGAGTTATACAAGAAAGAAAAAATAAATCCATTGGGTGGTTGTTTACCTATATTGGTACAGATACCAGTATTTATCGCATTGTACTGGGTATTGATGGAAGCAGTCGAATTACGCCAGGCACCTTTTATGCTGTGGATTACAGATCTGGCTTCACAAGACCCCTATTATGTATTACCGATACTGATGGGCATTAGCATGTTCCTGCAACAGAAACTAAACCCGGCACCACTTGATCCGATGCAGGCGAAGGTTATGATGTTCTTGCCGCTGGTGTTTACAGTGTTCTTCCTGTTCTTCCCTGCAGGACTGGTTCTTTACTGGGTAGTAAATAATACACTCTCTATCGCACAGCAATATGTGATTACCAAACGTATAGAAGCAGGCGGCGAATAGCGGCTGCCTGTGATGCAGGTTAAGCAAGATGCAAGCCGATACAGACACCATTGCAGCCATTGCAACACCACCCGGTCGGGGTGGTGTTGGTATAATCAGAATTTCCGGGTCACTTTGTAAAAATATAGCTGAAGTTATTCTGCATAAGGTTCCCGGACAACGCAGTGCCGAGTATTTATCCTTTTTCAATGAACAGGGTGAAGTACTTGATCAGGGTATTGCTCTTTATTTCAAAAACCCTAACTCATTTACCGGTGAAGACGTGCTGGAATTACAGGCACATGGTGGCCCGGTGATACTGGATATATTATTGCAGTCCTGTGTCCATGCTGGTGCAAGAATCGCAAGACCGGGTGAGTTTTCCGAGCGTGCTTATTTAAATGACAAGCTGGATCTTGCGCAGGCGGAAGCCATTGCAGATATTATTGAAGCAAGTAGTGAGCAGGCAGCACGAGCAGCAGTGCGTTCATTGCAGGGTGAGTTTTCTGTACGTGTGCATGAGCTATTAAAACAGCTAACAGAACTACGGATGTACATCGAAGCTGCAATTGATTTCCCGGAAGAAGAAATAGACTTTCTTGCAGATAAATCTATTTATCAGCGACTGGATAAAATTGAAAAACATTTTATACAGTTGATGCAGGCAACACAGCAAGGTTGTCTGTTACAGGAAGGAATGACAGTCGTCATTGCGGGTCGACCAAATGCAGGGAAATCAAGTTTACTGAATGCACTGGCGGGTAAAGACACAGCGATAGTCACGGAGATAGAAGGGACGACACGTGATGTTTTACGTGAAAATATTCAGCTAGATGGCCTGCCATTACATGTCATTGATACAGCCGGATTACGTGATACTGATGACCCTGTTGAAAAAATAGGTGTAGAGCGCGCATGGCAGGAAATGAAAAAAGCAGATCGCATCTTGCTGGTGATAGAAGATAACCAGGGTATGACCGAGGCAGACAGTAAAATTCTTGAACAGTTACCGCAAGGTCCGGGGTTGACGTTGGTCAGAAACAAATGTGATCTTGGCACGTCTGGGCCAGAACCAGTTGTCGCGGGATTGGAGTCTATTTCGTTGTCAGCAAAAACGGGTGAAGGCGTTGATTCGCTTCGACAGCATCTGGAGCTATGTGTGGGATATCAGGCGAATGGTGAAGGCGAGTTTATCGCTAGACGCAGACATGTTGATGCTCTGGAGCGTACAGGGGAATATATAGAAGAAGCGCGCAAGCAACTCGAAGTTGCTCGCGCAGGGGAACTTGCAGCTGAAGAATTACGTCGGGCACAAATGGCACTTGCGGAAATTACAGGCGAATTCAGTAGCGATGATCTTCTTGGTGAAATCTTTTCCAGTTTTTGTATTGGCAAATAAGGCACATTTTTTTGTAAAACGAACTAAACTGTAACCTTAATCTTAATATTTAACACAGCACTAATCGGATTTATCGAATAAATGAATTATCAGCAAGACTTTGATGTAATTGTTATCGGTGGAGGGCACGCAGGGACAGAGGCGGCCCTGGCGTCTGCGCGTATGGGTGCAAGTACGTTATTGCTGACACACAATATTGAAACATTAGGTCAAATGAGCTGCAACCCTGCGATTGGTGGTATTGGCAAAGGTCATCTTGTTAAGGAAGTAGACGCCATGGGCGGCGTGATGGCACGGGCTGCTGATATGAGTGGTATACAGTTTCGTACTTTGAATGCGAGTAAAGGTCCTGCTGTAAGGGCAACACGAGCACAGGCTGATCGTTTGTTATATAAACATGCAGTCCGGGAAGTACTGGAAAACCAGCCTAACCTGAGCCTGTTTCAACAGGCAGTAGATGATTTGATCGTTGAAAATGATCAGGTGGTGGGTGTGATGACACAGATGGGTCTGAGGTTTTCCGCACACTCAGTAATTTTAACCGTCGGTACATTTCTCAGCGGCCTCATTCATATTGGCATGTCGAATTATCAGGGCGGTCGTGCAGGTGATCCACCTGCGAATGCATTGTCAAATCGTTTACGAGAATTACCTTTCCGTGTCGACAGACTTAAAACAGGTACGCCCCCACGTATTGATGGACGAAGTATTGATTACAGTGTCCTGGAGGAGCAGCCGGGCGATGAGCATTTACCCGTCTTTTCGTATATGGGTAGACAGGAAGATCACCCTCGGCAAATACCCTGCTACATCACGCACACGAATGAAAAAACGCATGACATTATTCGCGCAGGTATGGATCGCTCACCCATGTACACAGGTGTAATTGATGGTATTGGCCCACGTTACTGCCCTTCTATCGAAGATAAAATTGTTCGCTTTGCTGATAAGGCTTCTCACCAGATTTTTGTTGAGCCTGAAGGTTTAACAACTCATGAAGTTTATCCGAACGGCATATCAACCAGTTTGCCATTTGATGTTCAGTATGAACTGGTACGTTCTATGAAAGGTTTTGAAAATGCCCATATCATACGACCGGGTTATGCAATTGAATATGACTATTTTGATCCGCGAGACTTGCAGGCATCACTGGAAACACGCTTTATTCAGGGGTTGTTTTTTGCGGGACAGATTAATGGCACCACCGGCTATGAAGAAGCCGCTGCGCAGGGGCTGGTTGCGGGTATTAATGCAGTCAGACGTTTACGCAATCAGGAAGCGTGGAGCCCAAAACGGGATGAAGCCTATATTGGTGTTTTGATAGATGACCTGATTACCCGTGGAACATCTGAACCATACAGGATGTTTACCAGTCGTGCCGAGTACCGTTTATTATTGCGCGAAGACAACGCTGATTTGAGACTGACTCCCGTTGCACGTGAGATGGGCCTTGTAGATGAGGCGCGCTGGACAGCGTTTGAACAAAAACGAGAAGCGGTTGAACAGGAAAAACAACGCCTGAATTCGACGATCATTGCACCGGAAAAACAGGATCGCGAAGCGGTTGCTGCAGTACTGGGTAAGCCTGTCACACGTGCGGTTCGTCTGGATGAGTTACTTGCACGGCCGGAAATTGATTATCGGACATTGCAGAAACTGCCAGATACCGGGCCTTATGTAGTCGATGAAAAAGTTGCCGAGCAGGTTGAAATCCAGATCAAATACGCGGGTTACATCAGTCGCCAGCATGAAGAAATAGCACGCGCCAGCCGGAATGAAGACACACGTATACCTGAAGACCTTGATTACAGGCAGGTTAAAGGCCTGTCTTTTGAGGTGACTGAAAAACTGAATCAATCCAATCCATCCACCATTGGTCAGGCGGGACGTATACCAGGGATGACGCCGGCCGCCGTATCATTATTACTCGTACACCTTAAAAAACAACGGAATCGGCGAGTTTCATAAAAAACAATAAACTTTTTGTGAAAATTGTTATCCTATGCTAATGAAGGTTAATTCTGCTTGTGGGATATAGCTGCATTTGAATTAATTTATGAATTGAAAAAATAAATTTCAGACAATAAATTCTGGAGAGAGTCATGAAAAAGATACTGTTAGTGATTGCTTTTATGTTTTCTGTACCACAACCGGCGCTAGCCAGCGATACAGGGTTGATTAGTAAACCCAGTAAATATAGCGTCAAGGTAACATTGGATCGCCTCGAAACAATTCTAAAGAAAAAAGGAATTACCATTGCCCTGCGCTGGTCACATAGTAAAAAAGCGAGCGGTGTTGGTATGAAAATGCGTCCGACCGAAATTCTGATTTTTGGTAATCCTAAAATGGGTAGCCCACTGATGATAAATCAGCAAACAACCGGAGTTGACTTACCATTAAAAGCACTGGCCTGGCAGGATAAAAACGGACAGGTCTGGTTAACCTACAACTCCCCTGCTTACATTGCCAAACGTCATGGCTTAAAAGGTCAGGAAAAAATCCTGAAAAAAATGACAGGCGCACTTAACAAGTTCAGTAATTTCGCAACCGGAAAATAAAATATGGGCTATCCGGGCAGGAAAAAGCGTTCCAAGCCAGGCAGGGACCGGCATGTAGATCACATGACGGCTGAAGCATTGTTACGTATTTTGAGTTTTGAAGTTGAATCACTTAACTATACGCTGCCAGATAACAGCTTGCCCAGACTGGTTGAATATGTCCAGTTACTGGAGAAATGGAACACAGTTTATAACCTGACATCTGTTCGTGACAAGGCACAAATGGTTTATCGCCACATACTGGATTCTCTGGTCGTATCTCCTTTTTTACAAGGCCAGAGATGTCTGGATGTTGGTAGTGGTGCGGGTCTGCCTGGTATTCCACTTGCGATCGTAAACCCGGAACGTGAGTTCACCTTGCTTGATAGTAATCTGAAAAAAACCCGTTTTATTCAGCAGGCGGTGGGTGAGCTTGGTCTGACCAATGTGACGGTTGTAACTGAGCGGATTGAAGAATTCCACAGTGAAGTGACTTATGACACGGTCACGGCTCGCGCTTATAGTGCGATTGAGAATCTGATAAATGGTGTTGAGCATTTAATACATGCGGAATCGGTTATCCTGGCGATGAAGGGCACCTACCCGATAGCAGAACTGGAAAATATACCTTCAGGTTATCATGTTGAAAGCATTGAAAATCTTCAGGTTCCTGGGTTAGATGCAGAGCGTCATTTGGTCATTATCAAGCGAGAACAGGGCTAAAATCATCACGAAAGCCCGTTAATTTCAAAGTTAGCCAATTACCCTTCTTTAAAGCTGGAATAGTAATCAAAACTACAGTTTCCGAATAAATAAAGATACAATAGTTCAAATTCCAGGCAATTATAAAAAAAATTATGAGTCGCATAATCGCAGTTACCAATCAAAAAGGAGGTGTGGGTAAAACCACGACTTCGGTCAATTTGTCCGCATCGCTGGCAGCGATGAAACGGCGTGTGTTGCTTATTGATATGGATCCGCAGGGCAATGCGACCATGGGTTCCGGTATTGATAAAAATAATGTGGAATATTCAGCCTGCGATGTGTTGTTAGGCGACAGCAGTATTCAGGATGCCATATTCAGAGATACAGATGCCGGATATGATGTGTTACCCGGTAATGCTGATCTCACAGCAGCTGAAGTCGGATTAATGGAGATGGAAGGCCGTGAGCAACAGTTACGGCTCGCACTGGAGGCAGTCAGCGAGCAATATGATTATGTACTGATTGACTGCCCGCCTTCACTGAATATGCTGACAATTAATGCCCTGGTTGCCTCGCATGGGGTATTGATCCCGATGCAATGTGAATATTATGCCCTTGAAGGATTAACCGCATTGCTAGATACCATAGAACAGATACGCAGCTCAGTGAATGAAGCACTTGTAATAGAAGGCTTGATTCGCACCATGTTTGACCCCAGAAATAATCTGGCCAACCAGGTTTCTTCTCAGCTGATATTACACTTTGGTGACAAGGTTTACAGAACCCTGATACCACGAAATGTGCGTCTGGCAGAAGCCCCCAGCCATGGTTTGCCAATATTGCACTATGACAAAACCTCTAGAGGCGCATTATCGTATCTTGCATTGGCCGGAGAAGTGATACGCCGGGAAGAACAGCGAGATCATGTAGAGTCGACACCGGCAACGGCTTAGTTTTTAATCAAATTCAAAGTAAAGTATTGATATGGCAAGTAAAAAACGTGGATTAGGACGTGGCCTGGATGCACTGTTAGGCAGTGGCACTGCGTCAAACAAACAAAAATCATCATCGGAAAAGGCTCCTGTTGATGGTGAATTCCGTGAGCTTGCGGTTGAGCTGTTGCAGCGTGGGCGTTATCAGCCACGCACCGATATGCATCAGGAAAGTCTGCAGGAACTGGCTGATTCAATTCAGGAACAGGGACTGGTTCAGCCGATCATTGTTCGTCCGGTAGGCCAGGACAAATACGAAATTATTGCAGGTGAACGTCGCTGGCGGGCTGCACAAATAGCCGGGTTACACAACGTACCTGTACTGGTGCGTGATGTTAGCGACCGGGCTACCATCGCGATGGCGTTAATTGAAAATATACAGCGTGAAAACCTTAATCCGGTAGAGGAAGCACGTTCTTTGCAACGCTTGATGCACGAGTTTGAATTAACCCAGCAGGAAGCGGCTGAAGCCGTTGGCCGGTCACGTAGCGGGGTTGCAAATTTATTGCGTCTGCTGGATTTGAATGAGGATGTTAAGCAACTACTTGAGCAGCGTCAGGTGGAAATGGGTCATGCACGAGCCCTGCTTGCACTGAAAGACCATACACAGTCGGAAGCAGCAAAAAAAGTAGTTAAACTGGGTTTATCAGTCCGTGAAACAGAACAGTTGGTCAGAAAATTGACTGAGAATAGTCAAGTCAAAAAGACTAAAGCAGACAGTAAGGTAGAAGATCCAAATATCAGACATTTAAAATCAGAATTATCAGAAAAACTGGGTGCAGCCGTTGAAATACAATGCAAGGCTAACGGCAAAGGCAAGTTGACTATTTCGTTTAATAATAATGATGAACTTGAAGGAATATTGAGCCATATTCGCTGAGATCTATGCTAATTCCCCGCGTTTTATTCACAGTTGCTACTAAGTTATTGTTAGCACAATAAAAGTCTTACAGAAATATGACGATGCACTATAAAAACAATATAACATATTGTTTTTACTGATAAATGAATATTGATTAATAAATAGGCAATTTAAGTAAGCTGATGATCAGATACGGGTTTTCGTATATTTTTTGCTAACTTTCCACAGACTTATCCACAGAATATGTGGATAAAATGTGTTGATTGATAAACATGAAAGATGAAACGAAAAAGCACTGGTATGTTTATGTACTTAGTTGTACTGACCAGACCTTATATACAGGGGTGACGACGGACCTGGAGCGTCGTATTGATGAACATAATAATCATGCCCGCCTGGGTGCAAAATATACACGTGCAAGACGCCCCGTTAATCTGGTTTATTATGAAGAATATGAAAATCGCGCGGATGCATGTAAACAGGAATACCGGATAAAATCGCTGAGCCGGAAAGATAAAGAAAGACTGATTAAACAAGATAATGAGATATAGAATAGATCAGGTTGAAGGGTTACCCGTTGAATCGGCGGGTGATGGCATGTTTGCAGGGACTGCTATATACGGACTGCTAATCGGTGTGGGGTTTATTGTTGTGGGCTTAAAGGCACGTCAACGCTGGATTGCGTTTTGGGGTGCCGGCCTTTCCGTGGCCAGCATCGCAAGTCTTTTTACTATGTTTTAGTCAGTTTTACTGAAAAGCGCAGCCGGGTTTTGCACCCAGTTTTTTCAGGATCATTGCCAGAGGGCAAAAACCGGTCAGTGATGCCTGAAACATGTTAACGCCAACAAAAACTGTCAGCCACAACCAGTTGCTATTATCCAGATAGTGAGCCAGAGCCAGGCTGACCAGTACAACAAGACCCGCGAACGCCATTACAATTCGATCAATACTCATACTAATACCTCAATGTTTTCAAACAATACAGTTTTCCGAAAAACTATATTAGTATATTAACAATTGACGAACTGTTCAAGTGGTTTTTGATCCTGCACTACAATTACTGGTCGTGCGCTTCTCGCTCGGCAGCGTCCAGTAACTTGACGATCTCAGAGGATATTAAATCGACTTGTTGGTAGGATCGCTCCGCGGCTGCCAAATCTCCGGATTCTTTCTGCTCGATAATAGTTTTAATCAGATCATGTAATTCAGCATGCGGTGCTTCGACTTCTACAATCGAATTCAGTGAACCAAATTTTTGCAACCCTTCCGAGTAATACCATTTACCAAAATCACAATGATGGTGAGAAACGGCCTGATCCATAGTCAGGTCTGATTGGCCATCAAGAAAAGATCGCAGGCGTGTTTTCCAGTTTAAATGTGCTGCCTTGGCCGAGGACAGGTCAAGAGCATTGTCAGAAGTAACGCTGTAATTATTAAGCATTTCATGCAGTTGCATTGAAATCCTTGCGAAGCCTTCACTGGACTGGTAAGACTTGTTCGCATGCTCAGTATTTTGTTCAGCAAGGGAACTGATATTGATAATATTCTGATTAATTTCATTTGCAACCGCGGTTTGCTCTTCAGCTGCGGTGGCAATTTGCGTATTCATGTCATTGACGCTTGCAAGTGCTGAAGTGATAGTTTGCAATGAATCGCGCATTTGAACAACCTGTTCAGAACCTTTTTCACCATTTTCAAGTGCATGTTTCATCACGGTAACAGACTCATGCGCACCAGATTGCAAGCGATTAATCATTTCCTCGATTTCATGGGTAGATTGTTGTGTACGGCCAGCTAACGTACGAACTTCATCGGCAACAACAGCGAAGCCTCTGCCCTGTTCACCTGCCCTCGCGGCTTCAATAGCTGCGTTAAGTGCAAGCAGGTTGGTTTGTTCAGCAATACCTTTAATAACATCCAGAATCGCACCGATTTCATTGCTTTCATTTTCAAGTTTTTCAATAACTTCGGCAGCATTATTCACTGAGTTGACCAGTGTATTGATGCTTTGTAGTGTTTGTTCAGCAACCTGCATGCCATGGGTAGAATGATCATTTACTTCCTGAGTTCCTTGTGAAGCAGAAGCTGCATTGCGCGAAACTTCCTCTACGGTTGAGGTCATCTCATTCATGGCGGTAGCTACTTGTTCGGTTTCCATCTGTTGATCAGTGATGGTACGTAAATTTTGTTCCGTCGTAGTGGCCATTTCAGAAGCAGATATAGCAAGTTGATTAGACGATTGCTTAAAGCGGTTTAGCTCTGATGAAATGTTTGCAAAAATTTTATTCAGATGTTTGGCAACCATATACTGGGAACCGTTGATAAAATGTTTAGGCTTAACGCTGTCGAGCGCTTGTCCACTATCTGCTATAGCTGATAGTAGTTGCTCCAGTTGTGATGCACTTGAATCGGGTAGCCGCTGATAAATGATGCTGAGTATCACAGCGATAGCGACAACAGATCCTAGTAAAATGACCTGACCGCTGAATGTCGATATATTTATTGGCAAGATCTCTAATAAGGCGATGCCAATAATACCTGAAATGGTCATGAATAAGCTGGTGATGAGTGTTTTGCGAAAAGACATGTGAGTAACTCCGTTTGAATTTATTCTTAACTGGGTATCTGGTTATAATTAATGTAGCGGCACGCACAAACAGATACTTTAAGCCGATTAGCTAATAGATTAGTAGCAATATGTTCAAAGCTCAGAAAGGCAAATAGAAAACATATCATATTGTTTTTATTAATAAATCTGGTAAACCGTCATGAGCCATATGCCATGCAGGTATTTATTTTTAAAGAGAATTGATCCGGAATATACCAATATTGGCTGGAAATGATGTGAAAAGTCTTGAACATGTTGTTATTGAAAAAGAGATCCTGAGTATGCTTGTGCAGTGTGGTGGTCATCGCCTGAAAGTAACAAAACAACTCTGGATCAGTGAGTGCACGCTGTTCCGTCATCTTAAGCATATAAATGTCCAGTGATAATTAAGAGCAAGTTAGCTAAAAAAGCATAAAATTTCCCCATTTAATCTGAATTTACGTGCATTTGATGCTTTTTTAGTCATCAAATAATGAGTATAATGGCTGGTTTTATGCGGCCACCATTTATTGCAACCCCGAAAGTAGCATACAGGAGTTAATCTTGAGTAATTTATTGTCAGGACCTATTTTGAAGCGCGTTATTAGTGCAGTTCTGTTTATAGCACTTGGAATATATTTGGCCAGTATTGTACCGAGCGTGCAGATAGCCTGGGTAGTCGCGATTCTATTACTGACAATTTACCTGTTTGTATTTGAAATTGTGGGCGTTGATGTAGCGGCCGTGTCGATAATGGTGCTCATAGGAATGACCTCTCTGCTCGCGCCGTTGATGGGGCTGGATAAAGGCCTGGTTCCAAACGAACATTTGTTTGATGGTTTTGCTAGTAACGCGGTTATGTCGATCGTGGCTGTAATGATTATTGGCGCAGGTCTTGATAAGACAGGGCTGATGAGTAAGGTTGCATCATTTATATTAAAGGTAGGCGGTACAACTGAAGGGCGCATAATTCCTATTATCTCCAGTACGGTCGCAATCATTTCATCGTTTATGCAAAATGTAGGTGCGGCAGCACTGTTTTTGCCCGTGGTCAGTCGTATCTCTTCGCGCTCCGGTTTACCCATGTCACGCTTGCTGATGCCGATGGGCTTCTGTGCAATTCTCGGTGGTACGATCACCATGGTGGGTTCCAGTCCGCTTATCCTGCTTAACGACCTGATTAAAACGTCAAATAAAGCATTACCTGCAGCACAACAAATGGATACCTGGTCATTGTTTTCGGTCACGCCGATCGGTTTGGTGCTGGTAGCGGCCGGTATTATTTACTTTGTCGTCGCAGGACGCTTTGTTTTGCCGGCCAGTAAAGATAAAAAATCTCTCACGGAAGCGACTAATCCGATGTATTACTTTGAACAGGTTTATGGTCTTGACTATAAAATGTCCGAGATTCCGATACCGAAAGGCAGTGAGATTATTGGTCAAAAAGTAATTGATGTTGAACATAAATATAAAGTAAGACTGATAGCTCTGTGTGACAGCGATAAGCCCGTTTGGCCACATCGTGATATCCGCATTCAGGAAGGCATGGCTCTGGGTGTACTCGCAACATCTGAATGCCTGAACGCATTAAGTGAAGCCATTGGTGCGGAACCTAAAAAAGAACTCGAAGCTTTTTCAGATATGCTCGCAACTACACATGCCGGTATTGCAGAAGTAGTTATTCCACCAGGGTCAAACCTGATTGGTCAGACAGCGGTAGAAGTCTGGATGCGAAAAACCTATGGTATGGCAATCATGGCGATTCACCGTGGCGGGAAAACCTTGCGTGAAGGAACCGGTGTTCGGGATACACCTTTTGAAGCAGGCGACACAATCGTGGGTTACATTACCTGGGTTGCTTTGGCTCGTCTGGAAAAAGATCGTAACTTTGTAGTTGTTACTACCGAATTTCCACATGAAGATCTGCGCCCGAATAAAGTTGGATGGGCAGGGCTCTTTTTTGGTTGTGCACTGGCCATGGTTATATTCAGTGATATGCGCCTGTCGGTGAGTTTATTGTTCGGCGCTATCGGGATGATTTTGTCCGGGGTTATCAAAATTGAAGAAGCCTATGAAGCCGTAAGCTGGAAAACAGTATTTTTATTGGCAAGCCTGATTCCGTTAGGCCTTGCGGTTGAAACCTCGGGAACGGCTAAATGGATAGCGGAAGGAACATTAAGCTTGTTTGGTGAGAACCCGGTTATCTGGCAGGTACAGCTCGCAGTAGCCATTTTGTCTACATTCTTTACTCTGGTTATGTCAAATGTTGGCGCAACAGTTCTGCTGGTACCACTCGCGGTTAATATTGCTTTGGGTATACCTGGTGCCAACCCCGCAGTGTTTGCTTTAACAGTTGCGATTGCGACTTCAAATTCATTCCTGATACCAACACACCAGGTAAATGCATTGATTATGGGCCCGGGCGGATACCGTGTCCCCGATTACATGAAGGCCGGTGGTATTATGACAGTTCTGTTTCTGGTCATAATGATGCTTATGATGAATGTGATTTTTTAGGAAATCTGTTGTATGAATTTTATCAAGACGTTAAAAGGCTCATCTTTTGTTTTAGCATCTCTGCTTTTACCATTTAATGCGCTGGCAGCAGAAGCGGCACACAAAACAGTTGATCTGACAAATAGTAGCGTAGGTTATATCGCGCTGATTCTTTTTGTGACCGCGTATTTATTTGTAATGGCAGAGGAATTTACACATCTGCGTAAGTCAAAGCCCGTCATTCTGGCAGCAGGCATTATCTGGGCAATGATTGGCTATTACTATGTATCTCATGGTATGCCTCATGTTGCAGAGAAAGCCATTAGACATAACTTCCTCGAATTTTCAGAGTTGATGATGTTCCTGCTGGTCGCGATGACCTATATTAACGCGATGGAGGAACGACGTGTATTCAAGGCATTGCGCTCCTGGTTGATTTATAAAGGTTTTGGCTATCGACAGTTATTCTGGCTGACAGGTTTTCTCGCATTCTTTATTTCGCCCGTGGCCGATAACCTGACAACAGCCTTGTTAATGTGTGCTGTTATTTTAGCAGTAGGTGGAAAGAATACACGTTTTGTCAGTATCGCCTGTGTCAATGTAGTCGTTGCCGCAAATGCCGGAGGTGCGTTCAGTCCGTTTGGTGATATTACAACGCTGATGGTATGGCAAAAAGGTGTAGTTGAGTTTACTACGTTCTTCGCATTGTTTATTCCTTCATTGGTTAATTTCCTGGTGCCGGCAAGTATCATGTTTTTCGCTATCCCGAATGAAAAGCCTGATGTTAGTGACAAAGTCGTTAATATGCGTCGTGGTGCAAAACGGATTATTGTACTGTTTTTACTAACGATAGTAACTGCAGTCAGTTTCCATAATTTCCTGCATCTTCCACCTGTGTTTGGCATGATGACAGGCCTGGCTTATTTACAGTTTTTAGGATATTACCTTAAAAAAACAGGCTCGCACGAGCACATGTTTGATCGCGCAAAAGTAGGTGATGTTGTTCCATTTGATATATTTGCAAAAATAGCTCGTGCCGAGTGGGATACATTGTTGTTCTTTTATGGTGTTGTGTTGTGTGTAGGCGGTTTGGGTACCATCGGCTATTTATCTATGGCATCTGAAGCCATGTACGGTGGCAGCATCAGTGTGACCTATGCAAATGCGCTGGTCGGTATTTTATCAGCGATAGTTGATAATATCCCGGTCATGTTTGCGGTATTAACCATGCAGCCCGATATGTCCACCGGCCAATGGTTGCTGGTAACCCTGACAGCAGGTGTGGGTGGTAGCATGCTCTCAATCGGCTCAGCTGCCGGAGTAGCACTCATGGGTCAGGCGCGTGGACAGTATACATTCTTCAGTCATCTTAAATGGATGCCAGCAATTGCAGCCGGTTATGTACTGAGTATCCTTACGCATTTATGGATAAATAGTCACTATTTATAAACACTAACAAGTATGTCTGATAGCTGATACAAAGAAATATAATAAAAATCAGGCATGTTACGGAAGCAAATGCGCACAATAGCGAGTAAAAGTCTACGAGCACGTTATTTGGTAATGGCATTATTGCTTATAGGCGCCTTGCTTGTGATTGCGTTTATGGGTGATCATGATGTTAATGCGAATCGTCATCGCGCGACATATTCATTGGCTCAACGCACAGCATTTCTCGAAAAAAGTCGCGATATCAGAATTTATTTACTTGCAGCCTACCGTAACTTAAATAGTTACTTACTTGAGCCGGATAATAAAAACTTTAAGACAACATCTCTTGAGCAATTGCATCAGAGTATCAAAGTTAGTAATTTGTTATTACTCAGTAGTTATGATCAAACTGCCGATATTAATAACGTAGTAAAAGACATAACAGCACAATTACAGTCTTTACTACAACAGACCGAAAGCCTGTATGCGATTCGTGAAAATGTACAGTTACTCTATCCTACATTTGCAATTGGGAATATCGAGTTACAACCCAGTCGTCAAAAAATAAATAATTCATTTGCAATTGTCTTTTCGAGTTTTAATGACGCGCAAATAAGGCGTGATCAAAACGAAGTTTTCCTGCATTTTGTTAAATTACGTGATCTATGGCGAGTGACACTCTCAACATTCAGATTGTATCTGGCTAATCGCGCGGGGACATTCAATAAAGATGCATTTCAGACGCAGGAGAATGCTATTGGAACCTTGTATGCTGAGATGCAGGTTGTTATTGAACATCTGTTAAAAATTGATCAGGCTAAGGGCCTTGAATTTGAAATCAGTGATGCTCTTGAAGAAATTAGCAAAACAATAAAAGTCTGGCATGCTGGATATCTGAAGATTGTAAAAATTAATCATTCAGACGAGTGGCGTATGGATGCTGTTCATATGAAGGAAAAAATATCACCCCTGATAGAGCTATTATCCAGCTTGCTCAGCAAGCTGGATGGTAATATCAACAATATAGCTGCCGGCTCACTGGTAGAGCTTGATCAGACAGCCGCAAGACAATCAAACTTGTTATGGTCGATAGTTGTACTGGGCAGCATCTTTTTATTGCTCATGTTATTTTCTATTGAAAATCGTTTATTAAAGCCCATAGCCATGTTGACGCGTGCTTTAAGATCACAGGCCTTTGGTAAGGAGATTACTGAATTACCAAATGCAAGTTATCGTGAGACAACGAATTTGATTGATGCATTTAGTGAAATGCGACATCAGATCCAGATGCGACAAATGGATCTGGAATATCAGGCTACACACGATGGATTGACTTCGTTGCCAAATCGTTTATTACTTGATGACAGAATTGAATTTTCAATTAATTATTCAATTAGAAATAAAGCACAATTCAGTCTGCTCCTGATCGATCTTGACAGTTTTAAAGAAGTGAATGACACCTTGGGACATCATGTCGGTGATGCTGTTTTGCAAGAGATCAGTGTCAGACTAAAAAAGGTGCTTCGTGAAATAGATACAGTGGCCAGACTGGGTGGGGATGAATTTGCAATTTTAATACAGGATTGCAACGAGCAAGGTGCCGTTAGTATTGTAGAAAAAATACAACAATCGCTTGAGCAAACTGTTGATGTCAATGAACTGAAGCTTTGTGTATCAGCAAGCATCGGCATAGTAGTCTATCCACAGCATGGAACGGATGATCACACGCTATTGAGGCATGCTGATATTGCGATGTATCGTGCCAAGCATAATCATATGGATTATTCCATATATGATGAAAAAGATGATGACCACAGCCTGCAACGATTAACGTTGATAGGTGAACTCAAGCAAAGTCTGGATCAGCATGGCCTGGAACTTCATTATCAACCCAAGCTTGATCTGGCTGCTTTGAACCTGAATAGTGTAGAGGCATTGTTGCGTTGGCGACATCCTGTATACGGTGATATCCCACCAGAAGATTTAATCGAGTTGGCAGAACAATCTGGCATGATCAGTCAGCTGACCGGATGGATACTGGATACAGCCATACACCAATGTGCGATATGGAGGCGTAAAGATATTAACCTTAATGTTTCAGTTAACTTGTCGGTGCATAGTTTGAAAGATGAAGCGCTTATCAAACAGGTAAAAAGCGGCTTGGCCAGACATCGGCTTGAAGCCAGACACTTGTGCCTGGAAATAACGGAAAGCTCGATGATGGCAAATTCGGCACATGCGATTGAAATTTTGCAGACACTCAACAAACTGGGAGTGTCATTAGCGATTGATGATTTTGGTACGGGCTTTTCTTCATTAGCTTATTTAAAGCAGATGCCTGTGAATGAACTTAAAATAGATAAATCATTTGTTATCAATATGGCGCAAGACATTGATGATGAAGTTATCGTTAAATCAACGATTGATCTTGCACATAATCTTGGCATGAAAGTTACAGCAGAAGGCATAGAAACTGAGTTGGTATGGAAAAAGCTGGTGAAAACAGGGTGTGACTACGGGCAGGGATATTTTATTAGCAAGGCCATGAGTTCAGATAACCTTGAAGCATGGCTGAACAGTTACTCAGATAATAATCTGGTGAATATACCTGGATCAAACTAGTCAGACAGAAAATCTGCCTTAACAGCGCAAATACATTCTAAAGTCATCTTGATTCGCTTGAAAAAGCCATTGCTGATAATGAAGAGTTTACAAAGGCGCTGGATACTCATAAATCTGTATTTGGCGTCTGGTGCAATAATTTCGATACTATAGATGAGGTTCTGCAGCCTATTAATGAATGATTTTGATGCGCCTCATAAGCAAATTCACTCATTGGCAGACCAGTTGCTGAACATGAAAGACCAGAATCAGCAGAAAAGCCTGGAAATAGTGGAATTTGAGCGTAAGTTTCTGGATACCTGCATGACATTAGCTTCAGGACAGGATTGTTTACTGATTTGTCCTGATCGCACCTGAACGCAATAGATAAGCAAATAGTTGCAGAAGCGATTTAGGTGAGATTGAATTAGCATATTGCCAGGTTGTGATTTAATATAAGGTATAGCAATGCTGGCATTAAAATAATTCCATGCATTTATTGACGCACAGGCATGAACTTATTATACTTCGCGCCGCAGATATCAATACTAGTCACCGTACTGTAAATATCCATTTGGGGATACTCCAACCTTTTAATAGGTTATAGTGATGCACTCAATGTGCACGCAGGAGATGGCAGCCGAGAAAAAGCGAGATAATGCGCAGGCTACTGATTTTTCAAGTAATTTTAGTTGGTATTGTCACTGCCGGGTTCGCAGTAACCCAGGGTTTGGCACCCGCAAAAGCCAGTTTATATGGCGGTTTGATGGCATTGTTTAACACAGGCCTGATGATACTGCATGAAAAACGTGCGGCACACTGTTCAGACAATGAAGCGCAACGTATAGTAAAGCATATGTACCTTTGTGTTGTTGAGCGCATGGTGCTGACGCTGGTTTTATTTGTAGTGGGCCTGGTGGCCTTGAAATTATTACCGTTGCAGCTGATGCTCGGCTTTATT
>Ga0316206_1001653_pt1 | contig 18483 bp, 16 predicted proteins | sample 6monthpyrite_MG_FD_204942 | JGI IMG/M metagenome (GOLD analysis project Ga0316206, IMG submission 204942) | Microbial mat bacterial communities from mineral coupon in-situ incubated in ocean water Damariscotta River, Maine, United States -... | ecosystem: Environmental > Aquatic > Marine >... | reverse complement strand
CGTTTTGAAATAACCGCACCAGTTGGGTTGCCTGGTGTGCAAATATAGATTAACTGGCAACGTTGCCAGGTTGCATCATCAATGGATTCAAAATCGGGAAGGTAATTAGTATCGGCCGTTGTGTTATAAAAGTAGGGTTCAGCGCCAGCTAAAATGGCTGCACCTTCATAAATCTGATAAAACGGATTTGGCATACAAACCAGCGCCCCGGTCGGCGTATTGGTATCACGATTGATAATGGCCTGTGCAAATGCAAACAGTGCTTCACGTGTGCCATTCACAGGTAGTATATTCTTTTCTATATCAAGACTATTCGTGGGTAACTTAAAACGGCGTACCAGCCAGTTGGCAATAGACTGCCGTAATTCTGCTGTGCCCTTAGTAAGCGGGTAATTAGCAATTTTAGCCAGTGAATTGACCAGTTCTTCAAGCACAAATGCAGGTGGCTCATGCTTGGGTTCACCAATTGATAAAGCGATATGATTCAGCTCATTATCAGGTGTGATACCCGCTTTGAGTTTAGCTAGTTTTTCAAATGGGTAAGGATGTAGTCGATTGAGATCTGGGTTCATGTAAAATGCAGTCAATTACTAAGGCTGTTAAATGGCGGCTTATTATACGCAAAACTGGAGACGAAGTGGCTGTTTTATCTATTCATCATGTAAGTTTAGTTGTGGCTGATACTCAGCAGTCAGTATCATTTTACACCGAAGTGTTAGGCCTGGAGGTCTGTCAGGAGCGTCCAGCCCTCGGTTTCGCGGGTGCCTGGTTAACGGTAGGTAATCAGCAAATTCATCTACTTGAAGTTGAAAACCCTGATCCGGTTAATAACAGGCCTGAGCATGGGGGGAGGGATCGACATCTTGCTATGACAGTGACAGATTTAGCAGAAATAGAGCAGAAGCTGACTTCTCTTGATGTTTTCTATACTAAAAGTCGTTCAGGTCGTGCTGCACTGTTTTGTCGTGACCTGGATGGTAATGGTATAGAGCTAATAGAATCAAAAGGTTAGGCGACTTCTATGGCTTTAGATTTCTGGGAAAATAAACCATTAGCAGAAATGACAGATGAAGAATGGGAGTCTCTGTGTGATGGTTGTGCGCGTTGCTGTTTATTAAAATTAGAGGATGAAGATACCTCGGAATTATTTTTTACCAATGTAAGTTGTCATTTGTTAAATATCGAACAATGTCGTTGTAAAGACTACCGAAACAGGAAATTTCTGGTTCCAGAGTGTTTATTAGTGAAAAGCATGGCATTGGCAGATTATAAATGGTTGCCTGAGTCATGTGCGTATCGATTAATATCAGAGGCTAAACCTTTGCCAGAATGGCATCCGCTCATTTCAGGTGATAAAAATAGTGTCAAACTGGCGGGTATTACGATAGATGCATTTGCTGTATCTGAGGATTTTATACATCCCGATCAGTTAGAAGATCATGTGATCAATTTGCCTTTGCCTGACGACTAATTTATCTATACTTTCAGTGCTGTTGAAATAATTTTATAAGTTCTTGATATTACATAAAATTGTTGTATCTTCAATGGTATCAATATAGGAATGCTAATGACTAGAGATACCACACCTAACACTATTTATTTAAAAGACTACAAACAGCCCCGATACTGGATTGATTCAATAAATTTACATTTTGAATTAGGCGAAGATGAAACACGTGTTGTATCTGAGATGGAAGTGCGTAGGAATATGGATCAGCAAGGTCCAAGCATTCTTGAACTGGATGGAGAGGATCTGGCTTTAGGTTCTATACTGATTAATGATAAAGCCTTAAGTGATGGGCAGTTTAGTGTAACGGATGAAGGTTTATGGATTCCGGATGTGCCTGAACAGTTTACCCTGCAAATAGAAACCTTTATCAAACCGCAACTTAATAAATCTCTTGAAGGTTTGTATAAATCATCGGGTAATTTCTGTACTCAATGTGAAGCTCAGGGTTTCCGTAAAATTACTTATTACCTTGATCGCCCAGATGTTATGGCTAAATTTACCACGACTATTGTTGCGGATAAAACCAAATATCCTGTATTACTCTCAAATGGTAACCCGGTAGATACAGTCGATTTAGATAATGGGAAACACAGTGTTACCTGGGAAGACCCATTTAAAAAACCCTGTTACTTATTTGCGTTGGTCGCAGGTGATTTAGAGTGCATTAAAGATACGTTTATCACTATGAATAAACGTGAAATAGACTGTCGTATTTATGTAGAGGCTCATAATATAGATAAATGTGACCATGCCATGCTTTCTCTTAAAAAATCGATGAAATGGGATGAAGACACATTTGGTCGTGAATATGATTTAGATATTTATATGATCGTCGCGGTTGATGATTTCAATATGGGCGCGATGGAAAATAAAGGCTTAAATGTCTTTAACTCCAAGTATGTACTGGCACGTCCAGATACGGCAACGGATACAGATTTTATAAATATTGAAGCAGTTATCGGGCATGAATATTTTCATAACTGGAGTGGTAACCGGGTAACCTGTCGTGACTGGTTTCAATTAACTTTGAAAGAAGGGCTGACGGTGTTTCGTGATCAGCAATTTACTTCTGATATGAATTCTGCTTCAGTAAAGCGCATTGATGATGTAAACGTCTTACGCACCAGGCAGTTTGCAGAAGATGCCGGGCCTATGTCGCATCCTATTCAACCAGCATCATATGTAGAAATAAATAATTTTTACACGGTAACGGTATATAACAAAGGTGCAGAAATTATTCGAATGATTCATACCCTTTTAGGAAAAGAAAACTTTCGTAAAGGTATGGATTTATATTTTGATCGTCATGATGGTGAGGCTGCGACAACCGAAGACTTTGTTAAAGCAATGGAAGATGCCAGTAAAGTCGACTTAACTCAGTTTCGTCGTTGGTATAGTCAGGCTGGCACTCCACAGCTTGATATACAGTCAAACTATGATATGTCTGAAAAGCGTCTTAGTTTAACGGTTAAGCAATCTTCAGATATTGGCAGCAATAAACCATTTCATATTCCGCTGAGTTTGAGTTTAATTAATGAAGATGGAGCGGAGATAAAAGCTGCAGCACAAATAGCTAATATTACCCTGTCCGAGCAAGTTATTGAATTTGATAATATAGAAGAAAATACAGCGGTGTCAGTATTACGTAATTATTCTGCACCCGTAAAACTAGATTACAAGTTAGATAATAAGCAACTAGCTTTTCTTGTTGCTAATGATAGCGATGAGTTTAATCGTTGGAATTGTGCACAGCAGTTAGGCTTAAATATTATGCTAGCACTGGTTGATGATTATCAACAGGATAAAAAATTAGTACTTGATACTTTTTTTATTAGCACTTTAAAGCAGGTATTAATTGATGATACGTTAGATAAAGCGCTAGCTGCACGAATTATAAGTTTGCCCAGTGAAGATTATATGGGGCAGAACATGTCAACGATTGATGTTGATGCAATTTATCATGTTAGAGAGTTCTGTAAGCAAACACTGGCTTTTGAGTTAATGGATGAATTTGTTGGTGTTTATAAGAACTGCCAGGATAGTGAATATTTACTTACTCCAAATGCAATGGGGCAGCGTAGTTTAAAAAATATCTGCCTGGCTTATATGATGTGTAGTCAAACTGAAACTGCAAAAAAAGCGGCCATAGAAATGGCGCAGAAACAGTATAAAAATGCGAATAATATGACAGATCAAATTTCAGCTTTGCGTTGCCTGGCACATTATTCTGAGAGTGATGGTCATCAGGCGCTAGCTAATTTTTATCAGCAATGGAGTGATGATTCACTGGTTATAGACAAATGGTTTATTGTGCAGGCAACCGCTACAGGTTCAAATGCCTTTCAGGCAGTGCAGGCATTATTAGGCCATGAAGCTTTTGATCTTAATGTGCCGAACCGGGTGCGCTCATTAGTTGGAGCATTTACCCAGTCTAATGCGGTTGAATTTCATCACTTATCAGGGCAGGGTTATCAGTTTCTTGCCGATATCGTTATTAAGTTAAATAAAACCAATCCACAGATTGCTGCTCGTCTTTTATTGCCATTAATCCAGTGGAAAAATTATGATGCTAATCGTCAATTGATGATGAAGGCACAGTTACAGCGGATATCTGAAAGCCCTGATCTGGCAAAAGATGTATTTGAAATTACAAGTAAAGGTCTTTCTGCATAGGTTAGATATGATTGCATGGGGGTGTTGTGTAATACACTGATTATATTATATTTTATGGTGCAGGTTTCTAGCAGAATTTATATCCTGTGCTATGCTTTTACTGGTAAGTGTTATATTGCGGATTGCAATATTTAAATATAAATAATAAAAATAAAAAATAATAATAAATTATGGCAAATTCCAGTGATTCATCCGGTGACAGTACCGGTTCAGGGAATGATTCAAAATTAGGGCAAGTACCTGTTATATTAATTGCAGATGATGACCCGTCTATACGCTTAGTGCTTAAGCATACTATGGAACAAAGTGGTTATCATGTAATTGAAGCATCAAATGGCCTTGAAGCCGTTCAGGCAGCCATTAGACTGACCCCCGATTTGATTTTAATGGATGCCGTTATGCCTGAGATGGATGGCTTTCGTGCAACTCAGGAAATTAAAAAAATCACTGACTGTCAGGAAACGCCGATATTAATGGCAACTTCCCTTGATGATGACCAGTCTATTGCCAGAGCATTTGATGTGGGTGCCTGCGACTATATTACCAAGCCATTTAACTGGTCAGTTTTAAAGCATAGAACCATTCGTATGTTATTCGCCGCCGATGCAGAACGAAAGATTCGCCACCTTGCTTATCACGATTCACTCACCGGTTTGCCTAATCGAATGTTATTTATGGATCGAATTGATCAGGCTATCTCAAGAGCACAGCGTGAAAGGGGGAAATTTGCACTTTTATATATAGATATTGATCATTTTAAAGTTATTAATGATTCTATGGGGCATGCTGCTGGCGATCAGTTATTAAATATTGTCTCACAACGTTTAACGGATGTTTTACGTAAAACGGATACAATCGCCAGATTAGGCGGAGATGAATTTACCATTATTATTGAGGATCTGGAAGCAGCGGAGTTAGTTGTTCAGGTTGCAAAAAACATACTGGCTACTTTAGATAAACCAGTCGAAATTTTTGAAAAAGAAGTTCATATTGGTGGCAGTATCGGTATTGCATTATACCCTCAGGATGGAGAGAGTTTCGGCACATTATTAAAAAATTCAGATACAGCAATGTACAAAGCAAAAGAGCTAGGCAGGCAGACTTTTCAGTTCTACGAGCATGAAATGAGTTTAAAGGCGATGCGACGCCTTGATCTTGAGAATCAAATTCGAGTTGCTTTAAAAAATAAAGAGTTTCTAGTTTTTTACCAACCGAAGGTTAATCTAATTACAGGTCAGTGTCAGGGTGTAGAAGCACTGGTTCGCTGGTTGCATCCTGAAAAAGGTCTAATTACGCCTGATAACTTTATACCGCTTGCTGAAGAGACAGGCTTGATTATTCAGCTCGATGAGTGGGTAATGCGCACAGCATGTCGGCAGTTTAAAAAATGGAAAGCCGCCGGATATTCTATAAATAATTTATCTGTAAATATATCTGCCAGACATTTTAAAGAAGGTAGTTTACTTAAGCATTGTAAAAAAGTTATTGAAGAGACACAGGTATTACCGAAGAATATTGAAATTGAGTTAACGGAAAGCGCGTTAGTTGATAATTATAATAGTGCTAAAGAAATACTACATGAAATTCATGAGATGGGTATTCACATTGCTTTAGACGATTTCGGTACGGGTTATGCTTCTATGTCATATCTTAAAGAATTTCCTTTTGATACAGTAAAACTTGATCGTTCGTTTGTTCAGGGTGTGCCTGATGATGGAGAAGACGCGGCAATCGTGAAAGCCATGATTCAGTTGGCGGAAGCATTAAATTTAAATATGGTTGCGGAAGGTATTGAAACTGAATCACAAAAACATTATCTTACTGATCATGGTTGTGCTTATGGGCAAGGTTACCTTTGGTCTAAGCCTGTAGAAGCTAGTGAATTTGAGAGAATGTTTTTTAGTTAATATTAACAGTTTATTTCTATTGATTTTTCTTTTTCTTTCTATTTTGTAAAACCTCATATGCTGTAACTGCCACAATGCTTACTATAGAAAGTAATATGACGGCGAGTATGACGATATATTTTGTTTCATAAACCTTTGTTTTTTCTTTTTCCTTCTTGGGTTTTACAGGTTTAGGCTTGTTGGGTTGAGGTTTTTTCTGTGGTAACTGGTTAAATGTTTCCGACTCAATTTTTTCAGTTAATGTTTGATAGATAGATTGATCAGCGTCACTGTTCTTTAATTCACGTTGCATTTTCTGGTAGGCTTGTTTCGCTTCTTCTTTGCGTCCGGCCTTTTCTAACTGGTCAATATTGCTCCAGTGTAAATACCAGTAATAACTGTCATTTTCACCATTTCCACCTAATGCAATTTCATTTTTTGTGGCTTCAATTTTCAAATCTTGAGGCAGGCTGTGTTTCATTGTGCTGAATATAGAAGCGCTTAGTTGATTGTTTGGTAACTGTGCTAATTGAATTGATTTTTTAAATGCGTCATTGTTTAGTGATATCTGGCTGCTCGTTAAAGGTGCGTTTTTTTCATCGGTATAATATGCCGCCATATTTTTATGATGGAGTCCCTTGATAAACCAGAAAACAGCAATGTTTTCGTGTTTGCTGGTAAGGTTATCCAGTTTGCTATCTAGTTCCAATAACTCAGATCGTTGTTCTTTTAATGGTAAAGATATATCTTCGGTGTAGTACTCGGTTATTCTGTTAGCCAGAGATTCATCTATTATGGGTTCGACTTGAAATTGTTCTATAAAAAGAGTGTCTGCTAAACACATTGAAATTGATAAAGGTATACTGCATATTGAGCAGATTAATAGAGTACTAAATTTAATATTTAACATTTGCATGTAAGTGGTCCGCTTTATCAAATGCATCGGGTATGCCGTTTGCCGGCTCAATATCCTGTTTAAATTCTCTTGTTGTCATTGGTCGTCCGTTTGATTCAAGTTGCCAGTATGCATTTATATCTGATTTTTTTTCTTGCAGAGCATTCCATAATATCCAGTAACCAATAGATGATTGACGAGAATTGGCAGGGGCCATAATAATTAGATCAACAGCACCGCCACGTTGATGAATGCCATTTACAGCATTGCTATACCATTCATTACGTTCTGGATTGCGCCAACCGCTAGTAACCCATAATTTATTTTCAGGAATCTCCAGTTTTTTCATTTGTAAATCATAAAATGAATTCTCAGATTTTAGCTTATTTATATTTTTTGTATAAGCGATATTTATTTTATTAGCAAGATCTAACATGCCGTCATTAATTATTAATTTATACTGACTTTCGGTCAGAGGATTGCCCGCTAGTTTTTCTGGTTTATTTGGGATGCTGGTAATTTCGCTTCGTTTAGGGATCGGAATATTTCCATTTTCACCACGACCATAACGTTTTATATCGTAATGATTAATATACTCCTGTCGAATCATGTCTAGACGATCCATGCTGAGATTTGCCTTATGTGTAGCAGTTATTATATTGTTTTCTAATATGCTTAAAGTTACATCGTATGAGAACTTCGGGTTGTATTTTTTTTCGTCAATATTGCGAGTACCACCTCCGTACTTTCTTCTGCTTCCCTGTGGTCCCTTACCTTTTTTATATATAGCGGGTTGATGTGAAAATGGAGCAGGTCTGAAAATAAGTTGTTGCCTGTCTTTGATTTTTGCGTCAAGGAGGTCTGATTGCCATTGATATCCTGAGCTTAACATTCGACCATTACCAGTAAATTCTGATAGTAATTTAATTGTTCCATGCTGTTTGTCGAGCACCTTGATGTTCCACTTCAGCAACTGTTTCGAATTGGCTTTTGCTGTGTATTTTATAACGAAGGGAGTTTGTTGGCTGATCGTGCTTTGTTTGCTTGAGTGTTTAATGCCCTGAGTAATGAATGTGCCTTTTTCTATAATAATAAATGACTGTATAGCATTGCTCCCGGGATCAGCAGAACTGATCACAGATAGATGCTCAGAGAAAACTTCAGCCTGACTAAGATTTGCCGGGTTTGCTACTATAAATAAGCTTATATATATGAGTAAGCGTTTGATATTAGAGCCCTGCATTTTTCCTCTCGATAAGAGTTCACGAATGAGATATAGCTCAGTGATGTGTTTTTTTCAAGTTTTAGCTAATTAATGATTCTCTAATGTGAAATAGTGCAAGGTTTATTTATTGGGTTTAATGCCAGGTCGCATTGCAGAAAAATAGAGCCTGTAACGTTACCTGAACCGTATCGATTATTTGAATACAAAGTGTATGTCTGATCATTATAACTGGCACATAATGTCCATTCGTCCAGTTCATAATTAATAAATGGTGTGTAGGTATATTCTTCTGTTATTGCTTTTAGGCTGAAGTCTCCTTGCTCATTAGTGCTAGTGAATTTTTTAGCTTTAAGGCAAAGTTTGTCATTAGGCTCAATGCTTAGCATTATTTTTGCATTATTAATGGCTTCGGTACTGAATTTTAAAGAGCCATCAAAATGTGGGCTTTTACTACGACTCTGGCTAGTGAAACTGCAGCTATTTAGTATAACTAAGCAGATGGTAATAAAAACAAAAGTCATCTTATTTGGCATAATTAATTCCAGAATTATTTATATTCTTGAGAGCATTTTTTATGATTTAACTTGGACGAATTCTGAAACTCATATATCCCCAGATAAACGCGATAATACCAATTATTAAACCATATAAGTCATAGTATCTAAAATAGAACTTATTAGTTTTAGTTAGTTGTTCTTCAGCAACGCCAAAAGCAGGGAGTATTCTTCTTGGTATCCAGCCATTTTTAGTGTTGCTGATCTTAACCTGATCCCAGCGTAATCCATTTTCTGTTTTAGAGTTTAGATATATAAAAAACTCACCTTTAGGCAGTATACTGATGATATTCGATTTTTTACTAGCGTCTGTATTTATCTGGGTACTATCCTGAAGTACCTCAACAAATAAATTTGTAGACTCGTACAGAGGCTCATACCAACGTTTTTTAAAAGGTAAATCTGTGTAGTGATTAAAGCTGGCAAATAATAATAGTGCTAAACCTGCACCGAATAATCCACTTAAAACTCTCAGCATGGTTCTTGAAATAAAATCAGTGCGTAATAGATAATAGCTAAATCCACACAAGGTTAGCGTTTGTAGCAGAAGGATGACTGGGTAATCAGAAGGTATATACGTTGTCTCTTGAAACCAGCTAAATGAAAACCCTGCATCAGCTAATAAAAAGCGTAAATAGTACTGATAGATAAAAAACAGAGCCATTAATGAGGTCACGACATAGGTGATTAATTCCATTTTCTGGCTTCTTAATAAAGGCATTATAGAATCGGACTTTAAATTTGAAACCAGGCTCTTATGTTCTTGCCAGTTACAGCTATACAGGCTGATAATTTTACGTTTGCCAGTCAGGTTCAGTTCGTTAGATTTATCTAGTTGAAATTCATCCGTGCAAATACGCGCGCTGGTTGAATGTGTAATGAGTATCTGATTTGCTTCAGCGCTGCTTTCAACTTTCGCAGCTACATTTACGACATCACCAAAAATATCATCATATTCAACAATGCCTTTGCCAGTGTGTATACCAATACGTGTGCGTAAACTAAAGTATTTATCTTTGGCTCGTTCAGCTGCGAGTTGTTGTTGAATCGCAATACCAGCTCTAACGGCATTTTCTGGTTTATTAAATGATGCCATAATCGCATCACCAAGCGTTTTGATTATTTTTCCCTTGAATTTGCGTATCACAGGAAAAAGCAGGCGATTGTGTCTATCCAGTAACATGCGGGCATCAACGTCACCCCGGCGCTCCCAGTGTCGAGTTGAGTGCTCAATGTCTGAAAATAAAATAGTAATTTGTTTTCGAGACTTTTTGATGACTTCGATGGTGCTTTTATCTGTTAACATTGTACTTTATTAAAATCTCACGCTTTAAGGATACGACAATGCCACACATACAAAGTCTTCTATTATTGTGCTTACTGGCGCTGATTAGTGCATGCTCAACAACAGCAAAAGGACCAGTAACTAATAAAGAATATAAGGTGCAAATGGGCGGCTGGCAAGATATGGATGAATATAATCGTGTTCGTGATAAGGCGGTGAATAATAAAGAACGAACTGAAGACGATGTAATAGACTGTAATGTTGTTGATTGTCCTGAAATGATTCGTAAAAACGGGGCTGAATGATCGATTTTAAGTCTTCAGTCGTAGCTCAAAAGCCATAGCACCTGTGGCGCACTATGGCTAAAGACTAGCGATTAATGATGTTTTTAAGCTTTGCCCTGCAACTGTAAAAGAATCTCTTCATTTTCCAGTGTAGAAGTATCCGATGTTATCTCTTCACCTCGTGCAATATTGCGTAATAAACGACGCATGATTTTACCTGAGCGTGTTTTTGGCAGATTATCTGAGAAACGAATCTGGTCCGGTTTGGCAATAGCACCAATCTGTTCACCTACCCAGGCACGTAATTCCTGAGTGAGCGCTTCATCAATACCGCCCTCAGGGCGCTCGCCACGTAATACAACATAGGCAAAAATAGCCTCACCTTTTATGTCGTGGGGGTAACCCACAACGGCCGCCTCAGCTACGTCTTTATGTGCAACCAGTGATGATTCAACCTCCATCGTGCCAAGGCGATGGCCCGAAACATTTAAAACGTCATCAATACGCCCCATAATCCAGAAGTAGCCATCTGCATCTTTACGCGCGGAATCGCCGGCCAGATAATATTTGCCACCAAAGCTAGGCCAGTAGGTATCAATGTAACGCTGATCATCGCCCCAGATCGTGCGTAACTGGGAAGGGAATGGCTTTTTAATAACCAGAAAGCCGCCTTTATTTGCCTGAGTGATACTGTTGCCCTCTTCATCAACAACATCTGCATCTATACCCGGTAATGCAAGTGTGCAAGAGCCGGGTTTGGTCGCGACTACACCGGGGAGAGGTGCGATCATATTTGCGCCGGTTTCTGTTTGCCACCAGGTATCAACAATAGGGCAGCGTTTTTTACCAATAACCTCGTGATACCAGATCCATGCTTCAGGGTTAATGGGTTCGCCAACCGTTCCTAACAGACGTAATGATGACAGGTCATACTTGTTGGGATAGTCATCCCCCTGTTTCATGAGTGCGCGAATTGCCGTTGGAGCGGTATAAAAGATAGAGACCTTATGCGTCTCGACCATTTGCCAGAAGCGTCCAGGATCAGGAATGGTAGGAGCGCCTTCATAGATGACGATAGTGCCACCTGCAGCAAGCGGCCCGTATGCAACGTAAGTATGGCCAGTAATCCAGCCCACGTCTGCAGTACACCAGAAAATATCAGTGTCTTTTAGATCAAATACCCATTTATTTGTGAGTATGGAGCCTAATAGATAGCCCGCGCTTGAGTGTTGAACGCCTTTAGGTTTGCCGGTTGAGCCAGATGTATAAAGTAAAAATAAAGGATGTTCAGAGTTAACCCATTCAGGTTCGCATTGTGTACCTGCGCCGTCAATAACATCATGCCACCAGATGTCTCTATCTGATTTCATAGTAATATCATGTTTGGTGCGTTGATAAACAATAACTGATTCAATGGTTGGGCAACCACCTTCTAATGCTTTATCAGCAGCAGCTTTTAATTCAACAATTTTGCCTCCACGAGTGCCGCCATCTGCTGTAATTATCATTTTAGCGCCTGCATCATTGATGCGGTCGCGCAGTGAATCGGCAGAAAAGCCACCAAATACAACGGAGTGAATAGCGCCTATACGGGCGCAGCCCTGCATTGCAATAACGGCTTCTGGTGTCATTGGCATGTAAATAACAACCCGATCACCAGATTTAATGCCCTGAGCTTTTAGGGCGTTTGCAAACTGGTTAACTTCATTGCTGAGTTGCTGGTAGGAGATATGGCGTGTATCGCCTTTTTCACCTTCAAATATAATGGCTGTTTTATCAGCCTTGTCAGCTAGGTGACGATCTATGCAGTTGACTGTTACATTGAGCTTGCCATCTGCAAACCATTTAAAGTGCGGCGCATTACTGTCATCCAGAATCTCTGTGAAAGGAGTGTGCCAATCCAGCATGTCGCGGGCCTGATCAGCCCAGAAGCCTTCGTAATCGTCTTCAGCTGATTTATACAGGGCATCAAATTTAGCCTGATTAATAACTGCGTTATCAGCAAATTCGCTTGAGGGTGGAAACTGTCGTTCCTCGATTAGAACGGAATCTATATTGTTATCGGACATGCTCACTCCATTTTCATTTTGTGCTTTTCTTACGTATATGCAGGATACCTTAGAAAATAGCGCAAATGAAGGTATAGTCCAGTTTCATTTTAATTATGTTATTTCTTTCGGGGTTAGGGGGTTATAATTGACATTTATTTACAGCAAAAATAATTATTAACATTAAGCGTTTTCTCGCTTTCAATATGACGATATCAGCCACTAATGGTTTCTTTTAGTTAAGATCTTAAAGTAAGTTTTATGCAAAGATTAATGTCATAATATTATTTTTAATTCACAACAGGTTTAAAAATGTTTCATTTTAATAGAAGTACGTTAGCGGCCCTTATAGTTGCTTTAACGTCTGTGCAGGTGTTTACCGAAGTATTGGCAGATCCTGTGGAGCCTTTGGCGTTACAAAAAATCATGCAGGGTATGGGTGAAAACATGCAGCTTATTACCAAAGGCATTTCAAGTGAAGACTGGACGTTAGTAGAAAAAACAGCACCGTTGATAGCTAATCATCCACAACCTCCCATTTTTGAGAAAATGAAAATCTTTGCTTATATCAATACAGATATGGGAGTCTTTAAAGGTTTCGATGAGAAAACTCATGAGGCGGCGACAATACTTGGGAAAACTGCGGCTAGTAAAGATGGGCATGCAATCATTGCCGATTTTGCAATCTTGCAAGATACCTGTTTAATGTGTCATGAGCGTTTTCGTAAACCGTTTAAAAAATATTTTTATGATACAGATGAGTAAGTTAGTTTATGTTTCTTAAAGGCTTTTGTTGCTTAATAGTGTGTTAACCGGAATTTATTTTTATGAACAAATTAACCCATTGGTTAGCTCGCTATCTTGACACTCCGTTAAGAAGTTATAAAGCAGTCTCAACTAGTCCATCTGGTTTGTTGACCAGCATATTAATGCCCGGTGATGTCTTACTGGTAGAGGGTGATACGCGGATAAGTGTTGCTATTAAATATTTAACCCAGTCGACCTGGTCACATGCAGCTATTTTTGTGGGTAATGTCTTTCAGGAAACAGGTGAAGAAGCGGCCGTGTTGATCGAAGCTGATATTGAAAAGGGTGTGATTATTGTGCCTTTATCAAAATATGAAAAAATGCATACGCGAATTTGCAGGCCTAAAAATCTATCAGATGAAGATAATAAAAAACTGGTTGATTTTGTCGTTGAGAGAATTGGTTATCAATATGATATGAAAAATATTATTGATCTTGTACGATATTTACTACCAACACCACCTGTGCCCGTTAGCTGGAGAAGGCGAATGATCGCTTTGGGGAGTGGTGATCCTACACGGGCAATTTGTTCAACTTTAATTGCACAGGCTTTTCAGTCGATCTGTTATCCCATATTACCAGAAGCGGAGAAGCAGGGGGGAGGACGTACAGGGCATATTGAGCGGGAAATTATGCATATACGTCACTATAGTTTATTCACGCCTCGTGATTTTGATATTTCTCCTTATTTTGAAATCATTAAACCTAGCCTGAAAAATGGCTTTAATTATCACAATATAAACTGGTCGGAAAATCATTGTAGCGGTAAAGAGTGAGCGTTATAGAGCGCACGTTCTGCTTAAAGATAACTGCCAGTTCTCTATTGCCCATTGCCAGAAGTTTGCTGGTGATTCCTGTGTAAGCTCTGCTGGTGGTGTTTGCCCGAGAAATTCAAGGCATTCAACTAACAACTGAACATCTGCAATATCACCTATGCCACTGGCTCCTGTTTGCTTGCTTAGTTTGTCACCATTATTATGAACGATTAATGGAAAATGAGCATATTCTGGTTGCGAATATTTTAAACATTTTTGAAGAAAAAGCTGACGTGAAGTTGAATCTAGTAAATCGGCGCCACGAACAATATGACTAATATTTTGATAGGCATCATCTACTACGACGGCTAATTGATAAGCAAATAAGCCGTCTCTGCGACGAATTATAAAATCGCCCAAATCATTTTTTAAGTTCTGTGTGTTGCGGCCAAGTAGTTCGTCGTCAAAACTGTAGTTTTTATCGGGGGTTTTAATTCGAATAGCATATTCATCAGTTTTGAAATTAGAAAAATGATTGTTTATACAGTAGCCTGGATATATTAAACCAAACTGTCCGTTAGTAATTTTTCCGAGTCGAGCCTTTTCTTTTAAACTTTTTCTACTGCAGGTGCAGGGGTAAACCTGTTTTTGTTCTTTAAGTATTTCAAGAGCATCTGAATATGCTTCTTTGCGAGTAGTCTGATAAAGAACTTTTTCATCCCACTCAAAACCAAATGCATCGAGACTGCGTAATATAGAATCAGCGGCACCTTTTACATTTCGTAATTCGTCTACGTCTTCCATTCGCACTAACCATTGGCCATTATTTTTTTTTGCTTCTAAATAGCTGGCGATGGCGGCAACTAATGAGCCTTTATGTAAAGGCCCTGTAGGAGACGGGGCAAAGCGACCTCGGTATGTAGGTGTTGGTTGTTGCATTACTGAGAAAAAAGAAAATATTTACAGCGAAAAATGAAATAGCTTTATTTTCTTTTTCTATTACCTCCAGACGCAAAAAAGCCGGGTAAACCCGGCTTTTTAAACAAAGGCTTATTTGCCTCTGTTTTGTTTTTCTTTGATTTCATCAAGGCTTTTGCAATCGATACATTGTGTTGCAGTAGGGCGCGCTTCTAATCGGCGTATTCCAATTTCAACACCGCAGGTTTCGCAATAACCGTATTCACCTGTATCAACTTCATTCATTGATTCGTCAATTTTCTTAATCAGTTTACGTTCACGATCACGGGTACGTAATTCAAGGCTGAATTCTTCTTCCTGTGAAGCGCGATCAGCAGGGTCGGGAAAGTTTGCTGCATCGTCTTTCATGTGACCCACTGTGCGGTCAACTTCCTGCATCAGCTCATCTTTCCATGCATTTAAAATGCTACGGAAATGCTCAAGCTGTTTCTCATTCATGTATTCTTCGCCCTTTTTCTCTTTATAGGGCTTAAAACCGTGTATAGGTGCCGTGTTTGCTGGCATCGAAAATCTCCGATTATTTAATCTGGTGTGATTACCACACATAGTATTCTATTTAAAATGACCAGCCTGTATGGAAGCGAGTCAATAAAACACGATAATTTACCTGTATTTTATGTATTTTGCGAGTCCTAATATTGAGAATGTTGGCTTTTTGCACAATTTCTTTCAGTTTTAAGCATAACTGACTATTTATTATTCTACACGGCTGGTAACTTTCCCCTTGCGAAACTCACTGACAATTTTGTCGCCTTTACGTAATTGTCGCGCGTTGGTTACGGTTTCGCCATTTTTATCACGGGTAATACTATAACCACGTGACAAGGTATTCAATGGGCTAACTGCCTGCATGGTTCGTGACAGATTGGTGAGTTGCAGCATTTTGTTTTCAATATTCTGTTCAGCTGAATAAACAAGTCGACTGCTCAAATCTTCAAGCTGGATTTTCTGGTAATCAATAAACTGGTCTGGACGATTGTTTAACAGGCTCTGCGTATGATATTTCAGGTCATGTTTTTTTTCGTTGATAATAGCCTGAAAAGCAGACTGTAAATTGCTTGTTAAGTCATCTAGTTGCTGGCTTTGCTGCATAAGTTGGCTACTAGGATGTTGTGTTTTCAGCCGGGTTTGTAACCATTTTGACTGTTCATTTAAACGCCCCAGTTCAGTTTGCATCAGGCGTATAAGCTGGCGTTGAAATGACTGGAACTTATGTAGGTATGTTTGTTGGTTGGGGCTAACCAGCTCAGCAGCGGCTGAAGGTGTTGCTGCTCTATGGTCAGCTGTGAAGTCAGCAATGGTTACATCAACTTCATGTCCAACACCGCTGATAACAGGCACATCACACAATACAATTGCTCGTGCAACCTGCTCTTCATTGAATGCCCATAAGTCCTCTAATGATCCGCCACCTCTTACTAATAAGATAACATCGCAGGTTTTGCTTTTTGAAGCTCTATATAGCGCTTTAGAGATCTCTGGCGCAGCTTTTTCGCCCTGTACTGCAACCGGGTAAATCTGCACCGGTATAGACGGAAATCGGCGACCTAAAACACTTAAAACATCACGAATAGCGGCGCCGGTGCCGGAAGTGATGACGGCTATACATTTTGGTAATTCTGGTATGGGCTGTTTTAGTGATTCGTCAAACAGGCCTTCTTTAGCCAGGCGAGTTTTCAGTTCTTCAAACTCCCGTCGTAAAGCGCCATCACCGGCTTCCTCCATGTGCTCAGCCACAAGCTGGAATTCACCTCTGGCCTCGTATAAGCCTACTTTTGCGCGTATCAGAATTTGCTGGCCATTTTGAGGCTTAAATCTTAAGAGCTGTTTGCGCCCTTTAAACATTGCGCAGCGTACCTGGGCTTTGGCGTCCTTCAATGTGAAATAAATATGCCCAGAGGCAGGTTCTGCAAGATTGGATATTTCCCCCTCTATCCATAAGAGGGGGAACTGGCTTTCCAGTAATCCACGAATAGTGCGGTTTAATTCTGAAACACTATAAACAGTGCGCTCTTTGTTTTCGGTATTTGGCATGCAAGGGATATTAATCTGAATTGCCGGATAAGCCAAGATGGAAGTCATTGGAGATAAGTCTTAAGCCGTAAGCCAAAAGCAAAGGCACAAGAAAATATAGTGCTCCGCAGGAGCACAGTCTGGGCTCACGACTTAGACTTCTGATTTAGTTATAAAAAGAAAGGAGATGTCCGTTGAGGGGAAGGTTTACGAAGTAAAGGAATATCAGGGCGAAAAAAAACCGGGCTAGCTACAGACCCGGTTTGATTTTTTGCTTGTTTGACCGAATTAATAAATCTATCGAGGGCCAGCGCTGGCTTCTGCTTTAGATTGCGCCAAAGCCATATCGCCCTGACGTTTAGCTTTATTGGCTAGTTTGATGGCTGTTTCAAAGTCACCTTTTTTAGCCGCTTTATCAGCTTTTTTCAGTATTTTTATACTGTCGCGCCACACATAATTAGCCTGAGTAGCTGCTTTAATTGATTTATTAGCATCTGCCAAAGCAGAATTATAGCTATCCATCGTTGCCGGAGCAGTGTTGTCTGAAGTGCCATTACTGGCGCATCCAGATAGTAGAGTAAATGCCAGCGCGAGGCCGGCATAGAGTTTAGCGTGGTTCATAAATGACCTCATAATTGTTTTTTTTATATTATATTTCCCTATTTTCTAAAATCCCTGTCTGATTTTATAATCAGTGTGTGGATTGTAACTCACAGATTGAGTGATACAAGTGTATTTTGTCGGTAGATGTAATCAAAATCATTTATAAATTGATGATGAATTATTCAGTGTTTTCTTATATAATCGTTCGATTAACCAGACCAGACACAGGAGCCGATATGCGTATAGCCCAGGAAGCACTAACTTTTGACGATGTGCTGCTGATCCCCGCCCACTCTACGGTTCTGCCCAATGATGTTGCACTGGGTACTCAGATCACCCGAGACATTAAACTTAATATTCCACTGATTTCAGCTGCTATGGATACTGTAACTGAGGCCGAGCTGGCGATTGCTATTGCTCAGGAAGGTGGTATCGGTATATTACATAAAAATATGTCGATTGAGTTGCAGGCTAAAAATGTTGTAAAAGTAAAAAAATATGAATCTGGCGTAATCAGTGATCCCATTACGGTGTCACCTGATACTACAATTCGTGCAGTTGCCGAGTTAACCAGTAAAAATAAAATTTCCGGTTTACCTGTTCTGGAAGGCAAAAATCTGGTGGGTATCATTACCTCCCGTGATCGTCGTTTTGAAACTGATTTAGATAAACCGGTATCAAGCGTAATGACGCCAAAAGATAAGCTGGTGACAGTTAAAGAAGGTGCCGGTCGCGAAGAAGTATTAGCTTTGTTGCATAAACATCGTATTGAAAAAGTACTGGTTGTGAATGATGATTTTCAGCTTCGCGGTATGATTGCAGTGCGTGATATTCAAAAATCTGATGACTTCCCTATGGCCTGTAAAGATGATTTAGGTCGATTACGCGTGGGTGCTGCGGTTGGTACAGGCGCCGATACTGAAGACAGGGTGACTGCACTAGCAAATGCGGGAGTCGATGTGATTGT
>Ga0316206_1001652_pt1 | contig 18485 bp, 14 predicted proteins | sample 6monthpyrite_MG_FD_204942 | JGI IMG/M metagenome (GOLD analysis project Ga0316206, IMG submission 204942) | Microbial mat bacterial communities from mineral coupon in-situ incubated in ocean water Damariscotta River, Maine, United States -... | ecosystem: Environmental > Aquatic > Marine >... | reverse complement strand
AGAGAAAAAGGAATTATAAAATGGCATAGTAATCCAGAACTAAAAGTGCTAATTGAAAATAATTTCAAATCGTATGACTCAAAAACTAAAACATATTTAGATATAAATATTGGTAGAAATATTTTTTCAGATTTTAAAAATGGTAGTAGACCAATTAATCAATCTATAGAAAGACTAAAGAATATTTTTCAAGAAGAAAATTTCTTTAATATAACCTAACCTAAAGTTGGGGTGCCTCAAGTTGACCCCCATAAAATCTTCTTTCTCAAAGTATCTTTGCATAAGTTACAGGATAATACTGTTTATTAAAACTGATGCTATATGATTTCAACAGCAAGTTTTTCACTGTATTTCCCTAGCTGAAATGATTTAATAATTTAATTATTCAAGAAGATGATTAATGAAGAAACCCCTTTTTGGGGAAATGAAGGAGGAAGTCTAAAAATTTCAAACGCAAGGTTGTTGAGATTTATAGCATTAAATGGTTTTATGAGGTTAAAATTGTCACCTACAAACTATTTATTAGTAAAGAAAAAGAACAATAGAATTAGAATATCTTCAGAAGAAGAAATGATTGCATTTGTTGGCGATTATTTGAAGCGTAAAAATGAAGAAGCAGTTTATGAGATTTTTGTTAAAGGAGTTGGTCAATATGTTTCTAATAAAAAATTAAGCTTCTTGCCCGTAGGTGAGCTGCCCGACGATAGAGATGCAAAGAGCAGTGGTGTTTTTTATTTCCAAAATTGTTACTGTATTGTAACTGACAATGAAATTGTAGTAAAGGATTATGATGATTTACCTTATGTGATTTGGGAAAATAGAATAATAAATCATGAATATAATAATATTGATGATGTTGTTGGTCAATTTGAACAATTTTGTAAGAATATTACGAATAAAGATGATTCAAGGTTTTTATCATTAAAAACAATTCTAGGGTATTTGTTGCATAGAAATAAGACAAGAGAAGAAGCAAAAGCAATTATTCTATATGACGAAAATATGCTGTTGAATGATAAAACTAATGGAGGAACAGGTAAGACTTTATTGTCTGTTGCACTGTCAAAAGTTAGAGATTTAGAATTGTTTGATGGAAAGTCCATTAAAGCGGAAAGTTGGTTTAAAAATCAAAGAATAAACTTAACTACGGATTTGATTACTTATGATGACCTTAATAAATTTACTAGTTTGGAGTTGTTTTACTCTATGATTTCTACAGGAGTTGAAGTAGAGAAAAAACGAAAAGATGCATTTTATATAAAGCATGAAGAATCACCAAAAATAATAATAACTTCAAATTACCTTGTGAAAGGACCTGGCGGGTCTTCAGATTTAAGAAGAAGATTTGAGTTTGAAATAGCGAATTATTACAATGAGGATTTCACACCTGAATTAGATTTTGGGAATCGTTTTTTTAATGATGATTGGAGCACAACAGAATGGCAGAAGTTTTATCACTTTTTAATGGAATGTTTAATGGAGTATTTAAGCAAAGGGCTGGTAATAGCTCCAGCAATCAACTTTAATGGGAAGAGATTAGAAATGAATACATCTAAAGAATTTGTTGAATTTGCAGAAGACATGTTTGATTTTAATAGTTGGATTGATAAAAGAGAAATGGAAGAGTGGTATGCAGAGTTCTATCCTGAAACCTTAGTGTCTGCTCATAAGTTTAAGAAATGGCTGGAAGAATATTGTTTTGAAAATGAAGCGGTATTGAAGATAAAATCTACAGGTGGAAAGTATTTGTTTAATATGGAGAAAAAAGTTGTAAAAGATGACTAAAGTAGTTTATACGGCGACTAATAAAGAAACTAAACAAGTATATGTTGGGATAACTTCGTCATCAATAGAAGATAGGAAGAAAGACCATATAGAGAAATCTAAGTCAGGAAAAAAAGGCAAGTTTTATGAAGCGATTGGGACGTATAGTCCCAATGCTTTTATTTGGACAGAAATTGATACAGCATCTACAACAGATGAATTAGCAAAAAAGGAGAAATATTATATTTTTAAATATAATTCTAAAATTGAAGGCTATAATTCAGATGAAGGTGGTGGAATTCAAAAGACAGTATATCAATATGATGTAATAACAGGAGAATTAATAGATAAACATTCTTGTTTAACCATAGCTGGAGAAGTAATAGGTTTAAATAAACAAGATTTGTCAAAAGTTTGTTTGAGTGTAAATAAAGTCAGTCATGGCTTTTATTGGTCATATGATTATGTTGATAAATTTGATCCTTTAAAAGATGCTAGAAAGAAAATAGTTTTTCAATTTGCATTAGATGGTGAATTTATTAACGAATTTAATTCAGTTTCAGAGGCTTCAAATTTCACAGGATGTAATAAATCTGGTATAGCTAAAGTTTGCAGAGGAAAACGGAAAAGCTGTGGAGGTTTTTATTGGAAGTTTAAAGAATAGCTTATTAGAAAAAGAAAGGTAACGTTAAAACCACCTTGAATGCAGATTCTACCAGTTCTTAGTTTTTGAGTTGACAGAAACTACCTCAATTAATTTTGAAGTGTTTTTTTTAAGATTAAATATTGTAAAGAGAAAAAAAAAATTATTTTTGTGGAATATGGAACTTTTTGAAGAATTAGATTTGTTTACTTTAGTCTTAGAAGAATTAGATTTTTCTATTGTTAAAGATAATTCTCAATATTACCAATATGATATTGTTTTTCTAAATAATATTCCTAATAATATTCATCCTAAGATTTCGTTTTATTTAGAATTTGCTGCCTCTTTAGAAGCGGATGCTGTTTACTTTAGGTACTATGATGATAATAGATATTGTATTCCTCAAGTATATTTTTATGATAATACTAATAGTTCTAGAAATAAAGAACAAATAGCTGAGATTCATAAAAAAGTCTATAGTAGTTGTCAAGTCCCTGCAATATGTGTTATTGATGATAAGAAAATTTCTTTATATGATGAAAGAATACCAGTGCAAATTTCAAATAATAAAATTTCTAATCGGGGAGCTATTTTAAAAGAAGTTAAACAGAAAGATATTAATATTCTAAAAGCCTTTTTTTCTGCCCAATCATTAAATTCTGGCTTATTTTGGGAAAGTAAAGAAGCTTCTTCTCATTTTCATAATAATAAATCAGCTTATGAGGTTCTTTTAAGGGAGTTAATAAAAATAAGAACAGAATTAAGTAATCTTGTTTCTAATGATTTGTCTGGTAGCTTTAGTGATGATTTATTATTCAAATGTATTTTAGCAAAATACCTTGAAGAGAACGCAAAAGAAGAAAAAATAAATTTTGCTGAAGAGTTTTTTAAAAAAGAAGGTTTATTATATTTAACATTAAAAGAAAATATTGAAAAGAGAAATCTTCATAATTTATTTGCATGCCTAGAAAATCATTTCAGCGGTAATGTGTTTTTTTTAAATGAAAATGAAAGAAAAATACTAAATGATTTAGATGATGATAAATTATACCATATTGCAGCTTTATTAGACGGAAGAATTGAAAATAAACAATTATCTATTTGGGAAATTTATTCTTTTAAGCATATTCCTATTGAATTAATTAGTAATTTTTATGAGGAGTTTATTCATGAAGACGAAAAAAAGAATTCAGGTACCGTCTATACACCAAGTTTCTTAGTTAATTTTTTAATTGATGAATGTTTACCAATTAACTCTACAACTATAGATTATAATATAAAGCTTATAGATGTTAGTTGTGGTAGTGGAATTTTTATTTCATCAGCATTTAAAAGACTCGTTCAAAGATATAGAATTGCAAAAAAAGGTAAAGACATAATTTTAGATAAAAAGAAGATAAAACTTAATGATATAAAACAAATACTCATTCAGAATATTTTTGGTGTAGATAAAAATGAAACTGCTGTAAAGCTGACTAAGTTTAGCCTTCAATTAGCTTTATGCCAAGTTGTCCCTAACAATGAACTTTGGAATTGGACTGATGACAAAGTAAAAGTATTTGAGAATTTAAATCAAAATATCACTAATGAAGATTTTTTTGATTTTCTTATAAAAGAACAATATTCTCAATATCATAATTTTTTTGATTGGATTATTGGAAATCCACCTTTTACTTCATTAAGTTCTGAAGAATATAAGGCATATATAGAAAAACTAAATCCAAAGTTTAAATTTTCTGTTAAAATTCCAGATAATCAATTGGCTTTAATGTTTTTAGAGGCAAGTAGCTTGCTTATGAAAGATAAGGGTAACTTATGTTTTATTCAAAAGTCAACATCATTATTATTTAATAAGAATTCTAGAGAATTTAAAGAATCTCTGTTTAATAATTTTCATGTTCATCAAATAATTGATTTTACACTTTTAAAAAATCATCTTTTCAAATCCTCAAAAGGAATTAGTGTTTCTAAGAAGAAAAAACCAACATCTGTTGAAACTTGCGCTATTTTTTATTCTAAAAATAAAGTAGAGGACTATGATACTCTACATATAGTTTCTAGATTACAGAAAAACACAAAAGATGGATTGTTTTTTGAATTTGATTATTATGATTTTTATAGCGTTACCAAAGAAGAAGCTATGTCATCAGAAACCATATGGAGGTGTAACTTATTAGGGGGTAATAGATTAAATCAACTTATAATTAGGTTATATGATACAAATAATAACCAGACAACTTTGCAAAATTACATTGCAAATAACCTTAAGCTTGAAAATGATAGATTTGCTGTTGGGTTTCAAATTGCTTCCCAAAAAGACCCTGCTGATTTTATAACAGACAAAAGGGTGTTATTAGGGAAAAACTTTAGTACTAAAAAAATTGAATACACCCATTTCTTAGATTCACAAAAATTTCATAGACCAAGAAAACCTATTTTATATGACAGTCCTTTAATTAATATAAAGACAGCTATTGAAAAAAATAAGATAGCAATGGTCTTTCAAAAAATAGATACAGCTTTTAATGAAACAATTGTTGGAATTAGTGCACATAAAGAAAAGGAGAAAGAATTAAAAAAGCTGTATAATATATTAAATCAGAATAGTAAAATACATATTTTACAAACTGTATCATCTTCTGCTATGTTTTATCTAGGTACTACCATGCCTTTTCAGAAACAAGATATTAATAGTTGGGCTATTCCTCTAGAATCAGATGAAATTGTATTAGCTAAAAATGAGAATATTATCTTAAATGATGTTCTTGATTATATATATCCTTCCTGGTATGAAGGAGAAAATGCAGTTATTAATAAAAATGATGCAACATTAGAAAATCTGATGGTTTATGCTGAAGTATTAACTAATGAATATAATCTTATATATGAAAGAAATGGCTTAAGTCAAAAGCTAAATAAAATAATTGAGGGTAATTACTTCTTTGCTGTTGAGTTTTCTTTTAATAATAGAAATGTAAATCCAACAAAACCAATTAAAAGTGAAGAGGATTTAGAACGCATTTTAATAAATCAAGTATCACCAAGTAAAAGAATTAATAGAATCATAAAAGTATATGGTGATAACTCAATAACATTCATAAAACCTAAAAACCTTAGATATTGGTTGAAGTCAATTGCATTAAGAGATATTGATGACGTTTTTAATGATATTTTAAATAACAATTAAGAATGACTACTCCTAATATAATATCTTCGGAAGAAAATATTCCTTCAATTGAACCACTTTATGAAACCTTATTGAAATTTTTAGATAATAATCTATATTCATCAATTAATGAAATAGAAATAGCTTATCAAGAATATCAAGAAAACGGTTATGAATTAAAAAGAGATAATCTAACTCAGGAAGATGATATAACTTTAGCAATAAAAAGATTTTTATCTAGTTTGGAATCTGTTTTTAATTTTGAATTTCAGACTAAAGACCCTGAAAAAAATGGAGGGACTGACATTGGAGTTTTAAAGAAGTTTACAAAACCAAGACATATTCCTTTGTGTTATATTGAGGCTAAAATTCTTCCTACTCCCATCACTTCAAATAGAAGGCAAGAAACAGAATATGTTTGTTATAGAAACTCGAAAAAGCAAGGAGGGATTGAAAGATTCAAAACAGGAAAACATGCATCCCGAAAAGCTATTTCTATAATGTTTGCTTATGTCCAAAAAGAAGATTTTCCTTTTTGGATTAACAAAGTTAATTCTTGGATAAATGAAGAAATAACTTCTAGTTCTAATTCTTCAATTACATGGCATAAAGAGGATTTACTAATTCCAGAAAGTAAGTTCAATAAAGAAAAAGTGGGTAAATATTATTCTACACACTCACGCAGTACATCTTTTTCAAAGATTAGTATTACTCATTATTGGTTTAATTTGAATTAAATAAAAGTATTAAGGAAAATTATTCGTTTCTTTTCAAATAGATATATAAACCCTAACTTACCAATTAGGTACACTTTTAGGGATGCAAAAAATAATAGAGTAATAGTAAATACTATAAACATTGATAATATTTAAGAAGGTTCGAATCCTATCGGGCTCACATAAGCCGCACTAGTAATAGTGCGGCTTTTTGCTGGGGTTTTGTTACATTTTATTTATGCGCTACTTTGTTGTATTTAGTTGTATTTTACTATATTTGAATGCAAAAGCGTGTCAAAAACGTGTCAAAAAAAAATAATGCGTGGTAAAATATATTTAGATTTCAGAAACAACCAATTAAGAAAAAAAGGTTATCCGGTAAAGGTATCAATTTCTGGTAATGGTAAGAGAAAGGTATTTGTTTTACAGCACTATACATCTGCTGAAAATTGGAATTTTGAAAAACAAGAACCAATTAATGATAAAAAACTACTATTCTTTATTCGCCGTAAAAAATTGCAATTAGATGAACTTATTTTTAATTCGCAATCTGGTAAACGGATTTCTTTAGAAACTGTAAAAAATATTTTATTAGATCTGCAGCAAGATGTTACTGATATTTCGTTTCTTGATTTTTACAAACTTTTTATTACTGAATTAAAAACTAAAAACAGATATGGCAATGCGTATGCGTATGAAGTTGCATTAAATCAGTTGGAAAAGTTTCGGGCAAAATTGGATTTTTCAGAAATCAACTATACTTTATTGAACGATTTTAAAACAATACAATTTGGTAAAGAGAATTCTAAAAACACAATACATACGTATTTAAGGAAATATAGAGCAGTTTATAATGAAGCAGTCCGTAGAAAATTAATTATCGATAAAAAGCCATTTGATGGAATTTTCAAAGGCATAACTGTAAAGAGTAATAGGACTAAAAAGAAACATTTATTAAAAAAAACAATCCAGTTCTTAGAAAATGTTGAAAATTTATCAGTATCGCAACAGCGAGCGTTGGATTTATTTTTGTTGCAGTTCTATTTTGGTGGGCAAGATTTAATTGATATTTACTACTTAGAAAGCAATAAAATTAAAAATAAAAGAGTGTTTTTTGTCCGTGATAAACTGGGTGAAGATGGGTATCAGTTTGATTTAAGAATAACAAAAAAAGCGGCTAAAATTATTGATAAATATAGCGAGCCTGGAGCATTTGTGTTTCCTTGGCGTAAAAGTTATGAAGGTTATAAAACTTTTAGAAATAATATGCGTAGATCATTGCAATTAATACAAGATGCGTTTGATATACAGGTGCAACCGCTTGGTGGTAAATTAGGTGCTAAAGTAGCGCGACACACGTTTGCTACAATTGGTAAACAGTTGTTTATAGAAACAGATTTGTTGCGCGAATTAATGGGCCACGAGCGTAACGATGTTGATACTATTTATAAAGATAAATATCCGCAAGAAATACGTGATGCGGCGCAATTGAAGATTATAGAATAATTACTTTTCAGAATTCATTCTTAATTTAAAACTTTCTACTAAGATTTTTATTTTTGTTTTAATGGTAGAAAGTGCTGTTTTGCTATTTATTTTTACATCTGCAACTGGCGATATTTCTATTTTAGCAGCATTATCTTTTACAGTAATATTTATTTTTGCAAAGATTCTATTATCTGCGGTTTGTCCGTAAATTGTGTACGTGTTTCCGTATAAAAAATACTTCCCAATTAACTTACCAGCTTCTTTATCAGAAAACTGCAAAACAGAATCGGCATTAACAAATTGATCTATCATCCAATCGTTTGCGGTAATGTAAAGTTGATTTTTTGTGGTGTTACTATTTTTAACTATAGCCGATGTTGTTAGTGCGGTTTTTGGTATAATTTGCGTAGTAACAGCGCAAGATGTTAAAAATATACTCAATAATAATACATTTATCTTTTTCATGTTTTTTAATTATTTACTGTAAAACTACAAATATTTTTCTACATTAGGCAACCACTTAAAAAAAATTGCTAAAATGAATTATTACAATCCTTTAATTATAGAGTTGAATTTGCTACGTGAACAAAAATCTTCTTATTCTGTAGATGAATATGTTTTAAAGTTAAGTATTATTAGGGAGAAGTTGATGTTAATCTTTGTTGAAATGCCGTTAACATTAAAAGAAGAACAAAATTATAGTGAATTACTTGAATTAATGTAATTATTTTTTTGGTGCTTTTGTTAGCCGAATTATATCTTTCATAGAAGATTTTGATGGATGAGAAACATCAATCATAATTCCCCATTTATTCATTTCCTTTATTACTTCTTCTCCTAAAGAACTTACTCCGTCATGCAACCATTTGTCATCTTTTTCTCCTGTATTTGAATCACATAATTGACTATGACCATTATGAGATAAAGACATATATCTTGCTCCTAAATCGTAAAATTCTTTTACTCTTTTAATATCTTTTCCAATTGGATATCCGTTTTCGACACCAATCATTGCAACTTTTTTTCCTGAAGCATAAATTCTTCTTGCATCAGCAGAAGTAAGTGCTAATTCTATTTGATTTGGCGCAATTTCTTCGGTAAGTTTATGAATAGCTGCAAATTTAGAAATGGCATTTTTATACGCTTTGTCAAAGCCTTCATCTGTTAAATCTCCTTGACCAGTATAGACAATAAACCAAGAAACATCTAAACCACCTGCTATCATTTTTGGAAGATTTACTTGGTTTCCTAAATCTTGCGTGTAGTTTTTATCATCGGTGAAATTGTTGATGTTAATATCGTTGTGAGTATCTAAAGTCATTACTCTTTCATGAATACCTTTTGCTTTTGTTAATAATTCTGCAGCCATGGTTTTATCATTTTTTTTTGTTTCTGTTTTACAAGAAACTATTAATAGTAATGAAGCTACTAAAAGTTTTAAATTTTTCATTGAGAAGTTAATTTTGGTTATTTTAATTTAAAAATATGATAAATATAAAGATAAAAATTTGATATAGAAGTTTAAAAATTAGCTATTTAGAGGTTAAAAAACTAATCCTATAATTTAATCCAATATTTAAACTAGTACTATTTAAACTGCCACCTCTGGCTTTAACTTTACCAACAGAAGTTTTAAAACTTAATTTATTATTTAGTTGGTATTGAAATCCAATACTCGGTTTTAGTATTAAACCCTGTCCTGTACTAATATCTCCGCCACCGGCAGCACCAGCTAATAGTTGCGTAAAAAATTGAATTTTATTATTTAACAAAGGGTTTGACTGAAACCCAAAACCAACAATTCCTTCTGCATACGCACCAGCGTTTCCAAAATCTGCAAAAGAAGTATGACCCGCCAAATACATATTTTTACTTAAAAACAAATTTACTTGCAGTGCAATTTGGTATAAATTTTCTGTTGGTTGTAACATTCTTTGCGCATTAAAATACATTTCTTGTCCGATAGAAACTTCTATTCCTTTAAACTTAGAGGAATTATAATACGAATTATTTTGTTGTTTAATTCCTTGTTGATTTGCATAATATTTTAAACCAAAACCGAATGTAGAACTCGTAAAATGTTGATTTGGATTTAGTAAATATCCTTTATTGATTGAAATATAAATATCATTAAATAATCTTTGTTCTAGAGAAATATCAGGATAAATTAAAAAGCCACCGCCAGAATCTAAACCACCGCCACCACCAGCTCCAATAGCAAATTTTGTCACAACATTAGTTCTGTTTTTATTCATAGAGAAATGATAACCAGCTCCAATGAACAGATCCATATACCCACCTTGAATTCCATAAAAAGCACCATCAGCTCTAAAATAAGCAAACCAATTTTCTGTAAAATAAGAAGCAATTTCAAATCCCGCTAAACGGATTGTTTTTCCTTTTAAAGAAGTGAAATCTGTTAATTGAGAATCGCCATAAGGATTTACATTATCTACATGTAGTTGTAACGAAATTCGTTTTGAAACTTGATTCCACTTTGTGTTTTTTAATTTTGCAGGAGCAAACGATTTTTCTCGATTTTTAAAAGTTGCATAATTATATGACAACGGAATTTGAATTCCTACTCTAAATTGATTACTAGTTATGTTTCCTTTGTCAAAAAAATTGATATAACTATACCCTAACGTTGTTAAGAATTTTTTGAATTGATATCCTAAATTTATGTGCGGTAAAATAAATGCACCGCCACCATCAGGAGCAGAAGCGCCTCCGCCGCCGCCAAAATGAAAACCTGTATCAAAAAATAAGTTTTTAGAAATATTTTTTTTGACCCCAATATTAACTCCAAGTGTAAATAAACCACCACGTTGCCCATTTACTGAACCATAAAAACCTAAACCAGCATACAAAGAATTATTAAGAAAAAGATTATAATGAATTCCGGTTAAACCCATATTTGCCTCTGGATTATTAAATTCATCATTGGGCATTTTTACAGAAATATAATCTAAATTGATAAAACCATTTTGGGTGAATTTAGCTGGAATGGTTTCTTTTTCTTGAGAAAAAAGCACTTGCGAATAAACACAAATCAATAAGGAAACAATTATTTTTTTCATTTGAATTAGCTGACTTTTGTTGGGTTTGCATAAATAGTCATTTTATTTGTTCTACTAAAACCAATTAAGCAAATTCCAAATTCTTTGGCATAATCTATTGCTAAACTAGAGCAAGCAGAAACTGCAACGATAATTCCGATTTTTGCAAAAAAGGCTTTTGAAACAATTTCATACGAAACTCTACCGCTTACTAACATGCAATATGCATTAGGTAATTTGTTTGTTTGAATCAAATCTCCGACAACTTTATCAACCGCATTATGCCTACCAATATCTTCTTTTAAAGAAAGTATTTCGTAGTTTTTATCAAAAACTGCTGCAGCATGACTTCCGCCAGTTTGTTTAAATGTATCTTGTAGAGAAGTCATTTTTGATGACATTTCTTTAATTTCATCCGAAGAAAATAATTGATTACTTTTTAAAGCTTTACCCTTTAATTCGATATCGTCTAATTCTTGTTTTCCACAGATTCCGCAAGAAGAAACCGATAATAATGTTCGTTTATTTAAGTAGCCTTTTCCTAATTTTTCTTTTGGGATATTGATGTTTATAATAGAAAACCCGTTGCTTTCTTCTTTAATAATTTCAATAATTAAATTATCCTTTCCTTTGTAAATATCTTCTGCAAACAACAAACCTCTTATCAACTCAAAATCATTTCCTGGAGTTCTCATTACAACCGTATAAGATTCGGAATTAATATTGATTTGCAAAGCAGCTTCAACTACAATTCCATCAGAAACTTTAGTACGTTTTTCGTTTGAAACTAAAATTCCATCATACTTGAAAAAGGGTTTATTTTTTAAGTTAAATTCGCTCAAAATCTACTGCTACAACTTTATATTCTGGCGTCATGGTTTCTTTGTCACCAACACTTCCAGTAATAATATTGATAAATACTTCTGGTTGATGAAAGGTAGTTCGTAAGATTCCACGTTTCACATTTTTAGAAAACTTAACCGGAATTTCTACACTTCCTCTATCAGAGAAAATACGAACAATTTCATGATCTTCAATTCCTTTTCTTATTGCATCTTTTGGATGCACTTCTAAAACATCTTTTGCTAGTATTTTTTGATTATCAGTTCTACGAGTCATTGTTCCAGAATTGTAATGTTCTAATTCTCTACCCGTAGTTAAAATAAAAGGAAACTTTTTTCCGTGGGATACAATTTCTGGAGATTCCTCAAAATCAAAATGATGGAAAGTACCAATTCCTTTTTTAAATGCTCCATCAATGTGCAACATTTTAGTATCTGTTCCATCTTCTTTTATTGGCCATTGCAATCCATTTTCTCCTAAACGATCCCAAGAAAGTCCTTTCATAAACGGAATTACATCTGCAATTTCTTCGATTACTTTTTCAGCATCATACGTTAATCCTGTTGGTTGATCGTATCCTAAACGACTCATTATATCAATTATAATTTGACCATCTGGTTTTGTGTTTCCAATAGGCTCAATTACTTTATTTACACGTTGCACTCTTCGTTCTCCGTTGGTAAACGTTCCATTCTTTTCAAAATAAGAAGAAGCTGGTAAAATAACATCAGCCATTTCTGTAGTGGCTGTCATAAATAATTCTTGCACAACAATTAAATTAACATTTTCAAATGCTTTGATGCTATGATTGGTGTTTGGATCTGTCATAATCGTATCTTCACCCATAATATACAAAGCTTTAATCTTACCATCAATTGCTGCATCTAGCATTTCAGGAATTTTTAAACCATTGGTTGTTGGCATTTTTTCAATTCCATATTTATCAGCATAATATTGTTGAATGTCTAATTTTGTTACATCTAAATAACCAGCACCTTGGTGTGGTTGAACGCCCATGTCTGCTGCGCCTTGCACATTATTTTGTCCACGAAGCGGATTTAATCCAACGCCGCTTCTACCAATATTTCCTGTCATCATTGCCAAATTAGAAAGCAACATTACTGTTTTACTTCCTTGAAAATGCTCTGTAACTCCGAGACCGTGAAATTCCATCGCTCTTTCTGCTTTTGCATAGGCACGAGCAGCTTTTTTAACCAACTCTTTATCAACTCCAGTTAAGACTGAAAGTTCATCCATATTTAAGTTTTCTACATGAGATTTGAATTCTTCGTATTTTTCAGTGTGAGATTCTATAAAATTAATATCAACCAAATTATCTTTTACAATATAATGTGCTAACATATTTAGAATTGCCACATTAGTTCCAGGCCTAATTTGCAAATGATAATCTGCCAATTCGGCAAGTTTTGTTTTGATAGGATCTACCACAATTGAGGTAACTCCTTTCATAAATGCTTGCTTAATTTTTGCTCCTGTTACTGGATGTCCTTTAATTGGATTTGCCCCAAACATAAAAATTGCATCGGCTTGTTTTAAATCTTCTACAGAATTTGTTGCTGCTCCAGTTCCAAAAGATTGTTGCATTCCCCAAGCAGTAGGAGCGTGGCAAACACGCGCACAACCATCTATATTGTTTGTTCCAACAGCTACACGAATCATTTTTTGCATTAAATAATTCTCTTCATTAGTTGCTCTTGAAGAAGAAATTCCACCAATTGAATCTGCTCCGTATTTATTTTTGATATCAATTAATCTAGTTGTGATAAAATCATAGGCTTCATCCCAAGTTACTTCTTCAAATTTTCCATTTTTCTTAATCATCGGTTCACGTAAGCGCTCTGGATGATTGTAAAATTCAAAAGCAAAACGCCCTTTTAAACAGGTATGACCTTCATTCACTTCTGCGGTTTCTGGCGCTTGAATTCCTTTTATTTCTCCGTCAATAACAGAAACTTCTAACTGACAACCAACACCACAATATGTGCATGTTGTTCTAACTGTTTTATCTGCGATTAAAGTTTTTGTTTCATATTTATCTGTCAATGCTTCTGTTGGGCAAGTTTGTACACAAGCTCCACAAGAAACACAAGCTGATTCGTCAAAAGATGTGTCAAATCCTTTGATAATATTGGTGGCAAAACCACGTCCAGACATTCCTAAAATCATTTCTCCTTGAATTTCTTCACAAGCTCTAACACAACGAAAACAATTGATACATTGCGATAAATCTGATTTTATGTATGGATGTGCTCTATCTTCTTCAATACCTAAATGTGTTGAACCTTCAGGATAACGAATATTCGGAATTCCAATTTGAGCAATGGTTTCTTGAAATGGTGTTGCTTTTTTATTTTCTGGCGGAAAAACTTTGTCTGAAGGATAATCTGTTAAAACCAACTCAACAATATTTTTACGAAGACGTTTCATTTTATCAGTATTATGATAAATGTACAAACCTTCTCCAACTGGCGTATGACAAGAAGCCATCGTTTTTGTGACACCATCTTTTTCTCTTGCAACTTCTACAGAACAAACTCTACATGAACCAAAATTTTCTAATCGATCATCTTGACACATGGTTGGTATTGCATCTTTGTTGCTTTCAATTCTTCTTACAAACTCTAAAATGGTTTCTCTAGAATTGAACTCGTATGCGATATTATTTATAAATGCTTTCATAATTGTATTGTTACACTAAGATTCACGAAGAACCTCAGAGGTACACAAAGTTTTTATAATATAAACCTTTTGATACCTTCTTTTAATAATTTAACATTGAAATTTAATAATAATCCTAATTTATAGTTTCCTAATTTCATATAGGTTAATATTTGTGCTGTATGAACATCTGTTAAAAACTCAACAGTCTTAAGTTCTATAACTACTTTTTTCTCTATTAACAAATCTATTCGATAACCATGATCTAATTTTATTTCTTTGTACACAATTGGTAAGGCTTTTTCTTTTTCAACTGCTAAACCTTCCTTTTTTAATTCATAATACAAACATTCTTGATACGCTGATTCTAAAAGACCTGGGCCAAGCTGTTTATGAACTTCAATTGCTTTACCTAATATTATTTTTGATATTTCATTTTCTGACATTTTCTTTTTCTTTGTGAGTCTTGGTATTTCTTTGAGCAACTTTGTGAAACTTTTTTTAATTGTTAGTGAAATATCTTTTTAATTCATCTTGAAAATATTGTAAAGCATTTTTTACTGGTAATGGAATCCCACCGCCCAAAGCACATAAAGAACCAATTTCTAAGGTTTCTAATAAATCATCAAACAATTCACGATTAATTTTATAATCAGAAGTTTGAGCTTTTTGAAGCATTTCCATTCCTCTATGTGAACCAATTCTACACGGATAACATTTTCCACAAGATTCATCCGCAGTAAATTCCATTAAATGTTCTAAGAATTTTACCATTGGAAAATCTATCGGGATAGAAACAAAACTTGCGTGACCTAATAAAAAACCGTTTGTGTTTAACGATTCAAAATCTAAGGTCAACTCTTTAATTTTATGCATCGGTACAATTCCTCCTAATGGACCACCAATTTGTAATGCTTTTATTGTTGATTTAAATCCGTTACCAAATTCATCAAAAATGGTTTGCAAAGGTGTTCCCATTTCTATTTCATACATTCCTGGCGTGTTGAAAAAACTATCTAACGAAACTAATTTTGTTCCGGTTGATTGTCCTTTTCCTAAAGCAGCATAAGCTTCTCCACCATTTTCTAGAATCCAATGGATATTTGCAAAAGTTTCTACATTGCTTAATACGGTTGGTTTTCCGTACAATCCATATTGAGCAGGGTAAGGCGGGCGAACTCTTACTTCTGGGCGTAAACCTTCAATAGAACTTAATAAAGCGGTTTCTTCTCCACAAACATAAGAACCTTGTCCACGTATGATTTTGAATTTAAAATTCTGTATTAAATTTTTTGATTTAATTTCTTCAATTGCATCATTTACAATTCTGATAGAATCTGGATATTCTCCACGAATGTATAAAACACCAGTATCTGCGCCAACTGTTAAACCAGCAATGTACATTCCAAACAATACTTTGTGTGGTTGATGTTCCATTAAATACATATCTGAATAAGCGCCAGGATCTCCTTCATCCGCATTACAAACAATGTATTTTTGTTTATTGTTTTCTTTGATAACTGCATCAAGTTTAAACCAAAAAGGAAAACCTGCGCCACCACGACCTCTTAAATTAGAGGTTTTTATTTGTTGAATTACATTTTGAGGATTGTCTTTATGCTTTTCTGCTAATTGATAAAAAGAAGTAATATTATCAATTTTTGAAGTTAAAATAGGAGTTGTATTTGCTGCTACTTTATATTCGTTTTCTTGATAATTTTTATTTAAAATGATGCTGTCAATACTTTCTTTTGAAGAAGCATTATACGTTTTGTCATCATACATAAACGCATTATTTGTATGACAACGACCAACACAAGCAGCATGACCAATTTCACCAGAATTAAAATGCGTTTCTAAATTTTTGTTTAAACTGCTTTGAGATCGAGCCACCATACAAGCAGTTCCAGAACAAACATGCACTTTTTTGTTTTTGTTTTCTTCTCTCGTAAAATCATAAAAAGTACTGGTTCCTAAAACAACAGAATCATCAATCATAAAATTTTTCGCAAGGTTTTGAAGTTCCTCTTTTGAATTTTCTTTTTGTGATGCGGTTGCTATATTTTCAAATAGATTTTCTTTTAATTCTTTTCTAGATGATAATGTTCTAATATTTTTATTTGCCATGCTTCGTTTTATAAAAGTCTAAATTTAATAAAATATTATAACTAAGAATACAACTAGAAGGTTTTTATAAGTAGAATATAGAAAATAAAAAAGCCTTGAATAAAATTCAAGGCTTTCAGTATGTTTTATACCCCTAAAAATAAAACATACCGTTTGTTGTAAATTATGATGAACATAATATAACTGTTGCAAATATAACGATTAAACTATCCTAATATTTGTAGTTGGCTTATTTTGGATTAAATGAGATTTTTTTTTAATGAAATATTGTTAAAAAACCTGTGAACAAATCAACACTTTTAAATCGCCATTATAAACAGTAGTAAAAAATAAATAGTAAGAGCCACCATCTTTTATTTTTGTTTTTTTTCTTATTTGAGCAACAGTTTCAGGAAAATTTCTAGTAGTTATATTTGCTTTGTTTTCGGTCAAGTATTTTTTAATTTCTTTTTTCTTGTACTGACAACTATTTTCTAGTAAAAAAGTTCTACCTGGAAATTCAATAAGGTTATTTGAAGTATATAAATGAGAATGTGGATGCAATTTTTCTATATTTAATTGTACACTTATTTCGTTAAATCCACCAGATTTTAAAATGGCAGCATTTGGTTCGTAGATATATTTTTTAGGTTCTGAATAATTTGATTCTGAGTTGTTAATATACTGAAAATCAAAATATTGATTATTTTTTTTATGAATATTAATAGTTTTTATTTGAATGTTGTCTTTGTAATCTTTCTCTAAAATAAAGAGTAATTCCTTTACTTCGTTTGTTACAGCAACTACATGAATTTCTTTTACAAAATTTAATTCTTCTATGGTTTTTGAAATATCTAAAATTGGTGAATTCTTTATAAGAATATATTTAGATTTAGAAAATAAAAACTCTAAATTTTCTGGAACATTTGGTAAACAATCTTTTAATAAGAAGACTTTATTGTTGGCAAAATCTCTTCGAGATGGATCAATATAAATCCAATCATATTTTTCTGAAGTACTTTTTAAAAAGGCAACTCCATCTCCAGAAATGAGTTGAATATTGTTCGCTTTTAATTGTTGATAATTGTTATTAACAATTGTTGATAAGTTTGCATCTAGTTCACAATGAGTTACTTTGTTGATTTTTTTAGAAAAATAGTAGGCATCAATACCAAAACCTCCAGTAATGTCTATCACTGAACTCCCTGTAATTAGTGATGATTTATACATCGCGGTAATTTCTGATGAAGTTTGTTCTATATTAACTTTTGCTGGATAATAGATGTTTTTTGTTTTGAACCAAGTTGGTAGTTTTTTCTCGCTTTTTTGTTTAGAAATGATTTGTGTTGCCAATTCTTGAGCAGAAACAGAATTAAAAGGGCTTCCTTTAAATAACAATTTAGAAATATCTGTATGTAAATAATCAGAAATAAATTGCTGAACCTTTGGATGTAATATAGTTGAATTCAAAAAAACTTCTTTAAAAATCTTTTGTTAGTGACTTAACGATTTTATTATCAGCTAAAAACTCTTTTAAAATTACTTTTAAGGCTGTGTAAAGAGGCACAGCAGTAATCATTCCTACAACTCCAAATAATAATCCACCAATAATAATAATTAAGAAAATTTCTAATGGATGTGATTTTGTAGTTTTAGAAAATATAAATGGTTGACTAAAGAAATTATCTATTATTTGTGCAATTAAATAACCAATCATTACATACATAGTTGTTGGTAAAATTTCTGTTTGAAAATCTTGTCCTAGATTACTTGTCATAGATAATAAGAACATTATTACAGCACCAATTATTGGTCCGATGTATGGAATTAAATTTAGCAACGCACACAAAAATGCAATTACAACGGCATTGTTAATTCCGAAAATTAAAAGCGTAATTGTGTACAATACAAACAATATTGTTATTTGTAAAACCAATCCAATAAAGTATCTAGATAATAAATTGTTAATGATTTCTGTTGATTTAGAAAACTTGTTTTCACTTTTATTTGGTAAAATAGTT
>Ga0316206_1001651_pt1 | contig 18486 bp, 20 predicted proteins | sample 6monthpyrite_MG_FD_204942 | JGI IMG/M metagenome (GOLD analysis project Ga0316206, IMG submission 204942) | Microbial mat bacterial communities from mineral coupon in-situ incubated in ocean water Damariscotta River, Maine, United States -... | ecosystem: Environmental > Aquatic > Marine >... | reverse complement strand
ATGAAGATGTTTGAAAAAGTGATGTATGGATGTATGCTAAAGTAAAACAGCACCGCGATCGCAGGCACTGTTTATAGGGTGTTCTCTTAAACTTTATGAAATAAATTACTGTAGATAGATCAAAATGGGTATAACAAATTACATATTTGTAGAATACTAGAAAAAAAGTTAAGAATTAAATGTGTGGGAGATAATTTTTAAGTAAGTATGGTGCGCCCGACAAGGGTCGAACTTGTGACCTCTGGTACCGCAAACTGCTTATACACCGTACTAAAATCCACATTTTAGGCTTATTAAAGAGATTAAACTACAATCTCCTTATTGTTATTTTGTATGACTGATTGTACTAGACAATATCTAAAAAATAGGTTAATTCTTAAGTTATTTTTTACATGAAATTTATTGAAAAACAAAACTAGCTTGATTATATAATGGTTTCGAATACTGGATTTTATCAAACAACATACAAAAAACTACAAACACCTATAAATATGGACTTCTAACATAATAATTAATTAAAAAAGTAGTTAAACCTAGTCAACTTTGGTACAGTTTTGGAACAATTTTTTTATATTAGCCACTTGTACCGAAAACCCTATTTCCACATTTAATATTTATAGTCATACTGGTATTAATAGGTAGATTATGGTACCAAATATAACTCTAATAAAACTACTTTTGAATTTTATTTAATGCTTCTTTAATACTTAATGCTATATGTTTCGATAAGTTTACTGGAACAGCATTACCAATCATTTTGTAAGCATCATTGATATTCTTATATTGAAATATAAAACTATCTGGAAATGTTTGTGCTCTTGAACATTCTCTTACAGTCATTCTACGAACATTATCATAATCCCCATTAAATTCGAATTTGTCTTTTTCTACTTTTATCATTTCTGGAGATGAAGGATGCAGTGGAGCATGCCTTCCACCAGCTTGAATTGTAAAAGAAGGTTGATTGAAATTTCTTCTTCTATTCCTTGACATATACATAGATGAAAAAGAACCGGTTAAATATTCATTATTTGGAATAATTGTATTATTAGGCTTACCTTTTTCAAAAGGACAAGCATCATCTAAGTCAAATAGTATATCTTCTAAATATAATTTTTGATTTAAAGGCTCTGGAAAAACAAAGTCAATTTCTAAGTCTTTTCTGAATCCAACAATAAAAACACGCTCTCTAGTTTGTGGAACTTCATAATCATAAGCATTTAAAACTTTATATTTACAGTTATAACCTGCTTCATCAAATAGGTTTAATATATTATTAAACTCGGCTAAGTGAGCTTTACTTACAATTCCTTTAACATTCTCTGCCAAAAAGAATTTAGGTTGAGCATATTTTAATAGTCTAATATATTCGAAAAACAATGAACCACGTTCATCATCAATACCTTTCATTGACCCAGCTAAACTCCAACTTTGACAAGGTGGTCCGCCAATTATGCCGTCAAGGTTTTTTGGTATATCATTATTTGATATGTCCCTAATACTTTTAGTATTTAAAATCGTATTTTTATGATTATATCTATATGTCGCCCATATAGTTTTATCATATTCATTTGCCCAAACTACGTCAAAGCCTGCTTGCTCAAAACCTAAGTCTAAGCCACCAGCTCCAGAAAATAATGCTCCTATCTTCATTTGTATAAATCTAATGTTATTAGTATGGCATCTATTAGATTAGCTGGATTATCAGGGTTTTTAATTTTCTTTTCAATTGTTTTAACCAAACTTGATGATAGAACTAGCTCTCTATCCTCTTTAGAAAATGATTCAAATTTTTCCTTCGTCATTATACAAGTTAATGAGAATGAAGCTAGTTCATCTTTGGTGTAGATATATTTAAATACCTTTGATGGATGTTCTATTCCCCACATTCCTCTAACTCTTAAATATGTTATTCCTAGAGGGTCAACTTTATTTGCTCTAGCTAATTCATTTGTTTTCGCTAGTTCTACATTTGGAATCGACTCTATTCCAGAAGTTATTTTATTAGCTATATTTTCATATATTGACCTATCAGCACAATAGCAACTTCCATAAACTAGCCATAAATGTTTTACTTCTTTTTTATTAGTATGACCTATCGCATATATAATGTCTTTTTCAGTCCAATCTTCACAAGTTTTACATGCTGGTGTAATTCTTGAATCATCATTAAAAAGCTTTTGTTTAGGAAATGAACTATTTAAAGCTAGAGATGCTGAATGAGACTCAATCTTTTTCACTTCAATAGCGTCTCCGTTCATTAACATTGAATCAGGTGGATTGGTTGTATTTCCTTGATATGAAAATATTTTACTTATTTTAATGTTTCTTTGTTCTTCATCAGCTTCATTGAGAGTGTTGGCAAAAAGGTCTTGAATATACCGTTCTAAAGCATCTCCTACATTTGTTACACGATTACCACTACCGTTATTATAGTGCTCAATTAGTTTTGTGATTTTAGTTTCTGCAAGATTATGTATCGCATTAAGTATATTAGACATATGAACTCATTTTTTGATTGAAGTATACGAAGTAATTGATAAATATTGTATGAAATTTAGGACTATATTTATAATTTATCAAAATATAAACTCAAAATACTCCAACATCTCATCAAACCTATTCTCACGAGACAACTTACTAACTAAATTCTCTTTATACTTTTCATTCTCAAACACCACAACAACCTTATGAGCATAATAATAATCATACTTTCTACTCAACCCACCATCCGCTAAAGCTACCAAATGCTTATCAATAGTCTCAATAGCCCTCTTAGTATCAGCCCCGTTATGAATCTCTAAAGCATAAAGATAATCTTGAGTACTGCCATCATTTCGAGTTTGAACAGTTTTATAAATAGCATCAGGAATAAAAAAACTACCATCCTCAAGCTCAACTTTAGTTTTACTTTGAAGCTTGTTATCTTTACTTTTTGCTTTTTGATTACCGATTTTATCGAAATATGTATCAAAGAATTCAACTGTATAGTTTTTCTCTTTAGCTTCTAGTCTCAGCTTTATATGATAATCAATAGTTCTCTTTCTATGATTATAGTCTCTAAAAAACTCACCACTGCCTTTAGGGTAAGATATAGAATCCAAATCTACATCTTTTAACTCTGATAAAAACTTAGCTCCCTCTTTTGAAAGTAGATAAATATTTTCAAGTTTTCCTCGTTGAGGGTCAACTGGAAAGGTTAGCTTTTTTATCATCGGCTTTTTTTGTTCAAAGAACCTATTTAAAATCTTAGAGATGGATTGTTGATGTTTAGCTAATCCTAGTTTCATAAACTGAGAGCTTGAGAGATATGTATAAACACCTAACAACTCTAAAGCTCTTATGTTAGTTTCTTGTAAATACATCTTAGTTAATCCTCTGGCGGTGGTGGATATTTGGATTTGAACTTTTGTGAACTTGATTGTTCTTCTTTTTCGGTTTTTTGCTCTTGATTTGTGCTTGGTTCTTCTTGAGGTTGCTCGTAAGTCTGTTGTGGTTCTTGCTCTTGTGTAGCTTCTTCTTTTTTCTGCCCGTTATTAGTTTCTTCTTTTTGGTCTTCTTTTTTATCTGTGTAAATATCTTTTATAAAGTTGTATGTTTTAGCTGTTGCATTAAAAAAGCTTTTAAGTTTAGAGGTGCTTTTTGGTTCTTCTTTTGAGCTTTCTTTAGTTCTGAAACTGTCATATAAATTACTTATCTCTTTATCTAAGCGTTTATGTATTTTTCTAGTATCGTGATTCTCGTCTATTGGCTTGTAATAATTTCTAAGTTGCAGTCTTTTAATAAGCTCAAACTCTTTTTCACTCATATATGAGTTAGATATCAACTTATCGCTAACTTTGACTTTAAAGCTCTCACGTTTTGCTATTTTGATATGAAACTCACCAGTTTTTAGAGCTTGTAGGTTTTCTAGCGGTGTTTGAGTTTCGTTCGAGAGTTTGGTAAGTGTATAAAGTGAGTTTGAACCAGTGATTTTAATATTAGTATTTGAGAGCATTATATTTTCAAGTTGTGTATCGCTGTCTTGACCTAGTATCTGTTGAGCAAAGGTTAGATGTAGTCCATATTTTCTAAGTTCTGTTAGAGTTGTCTCTATTGAGTTTGAGATATAGTTTTGGGCTTCGTCAATATAGAGATGTATTGGTACTCTTTTATCTTTAGGCTGTTTTACTCTTTTTAGTACTATAGAGTTAATAAGAGCTACTATAAATTTACCATAAGCTTTAGATGTCTCTACTCCTAGTAATCCCTTTGAGAGATTAAAGATAATTGTTTTTTTTGAGTTAAGCTCTTTTTCTAAATTAATTGTACTTCTACCAGTGATTAGCTTTGTAAAGATGTGTGAGTTTAGTAAACTTTGTATTTTTGCATAAAGAGCTAATTTAGAAGTTGATAAGTTTGAATTATTAAAACCATTTTTGAAAAACTCTCTGTGAGATTGATTTGAAGATTTTAGACCAAGTGCTATTAAGTCCTTATTGTTATTATCATCCATAAATCTTTGAAGTGTCTCTAAGCCTATAGGATTAGTGATATTATTGGCATTTAGTAAAGTTGCAATAGTTGGATAAAGCAGTGCTTCCATGTTGATACTAAAACCAGTGTCTAGTATCTCTTTAAAAACATTTACTAGCTCTTGAGTAGTTACATCTATAATCTGATTGGTTTTTTCTCCTACTAGTTCAAAAGGGTTAATAGTTGGTATGAAGTAATCATTTAGATAGGGGTTGATATAGATAAGCTCTTTTGAAAAAGCGTTTGATTTTAGTTTTACAACTTCCTCCGCTAAATCTCCGTGAGGTTCTATGAGTACGGTTGAGCAGTAAGGTTCTAGTTTATTGAGTTCAATGTATGAGTTAATGAGTAGTTTTAAAACTTCACTTTTTCCCGCTCCTGTCATAGCTGTTATGTAAGTATGTTTTAGCGTTTCATCTTCTGGTATGTAGATATTTATCTCTTGAGATAGAATTTTATAAACATTAAGGTCATTCTCTTTTAGATATTTGGTGTATCCTTGTATGTTATTTGAGTAAGAGTTTGTAAAATCATAGAAGCTTTTTTTAGCTCTGTTCTCATTAGACTTTTTCTCTTTAGTTATATGCTCTTTTACATACTTTTCTCTGTAACGCTCACGCTCTTTATCTGTAATGTCATAGAGATTAGACTTTCTATTTATCTCACTTCGTGCGTATGAGTCTGAGCCATAAACTTCATTTGTTTTTATATCGTTAAAGTTATCATAATTGTATCTGTCAAAGAGTGATAAAAATTGATTGTAAGTTACAACTTTTATACTCTTTAAATAGTTTCTCTCATCACTCTCTAAATCATCAGCGTTTGAGATTTCATTTATAAAATCAGCTCTAAAGTTGTTTATCTCTATTACTACTTTTTCAATATTTAAAGGAGTGATTGAACCTATAAAGTGATGATGATTTTTTAGAGCTTCATGAGTGTTTTTATAAAAAGGAAGTTCTAATATTTGATAGATAATTGTATCTAAGATAGGACTCCCCTTTAGCTGTAAATAAAGTGTTATATTGAGTTGTGTTTAAGATTGTATATGAAGACGTATAAGTACAAGCTTAAACTTGCGGTAGGTAGGTGCTTAAGAGTAGATATTTGTATTCAACTATTTATTAATAAATTCTTCATTCATTAAATACACTTAACAGTTTAATTTTCTTCACTCATCCTCTCTTAATAAATACACATTTTCCTTTGTAGGACTTTAAATGATTTGTAGCTATAATAGTGAGAATTTATTTATAAGGGTTTTTAGATGGAACTGATTTTTGGAGTTTTACTTTTATATATCATATACATAATTTTAAAATGGTTTTTGAAAAAAGCTGATCGTGTCGCTTCAAATACATCTTATTCATACTCAAGACATAAAGAGCAAAAAGCTTATAAAAAAGAACAAGCTAAAAGAGATGAAATCAATAAAGAAGATAAAGCTTTTCGCGAACAGATGGGAGCTAAAGAAAAAGAGCTAAAAAGACGTGAAGAGGAACTTGAGCTTAAGAAGAAAAATGCTGATTTAAACAAGCGTGAAAGAGAGTTTAAATATCGCCATTTCTTTAAAGGTAAAGACCCTCAAGAAAAGGCTACTAATTCACTTAAAGATATTTTAAAGAAGTTTGGGTTTTAAGATGAGTGATAAAGAGGCTTTTAGAGAGTATCTTGAGAAGAAAAGAAAATCAGATATAAAAATCACTTTGGTGGTTTTAGCTGTAATTTTTATTGTTATCTCTAAGTACTGGAATGAGATTACTAACTTTTTTACATACTTGTTTTATATAGCTATAGCGACAGCAGTAATATCATTGATAGGTTTTATTATAATTAAGTACCTTGAGTTTAAAAAGACTCAAAGAGCTAATAGCTACAATTATAACTATTCAAACGATAATTACTCTAGTAAAGAAGAACCTAAAGCTATCAAAAATAAAGCGTACTACTGCGATATTTTAGGCTTAAATGAAAATGAGTTAACAAAAAGCACACTCAAACAAGCATACTTTAAAAAGATGGGTGAGTATCATCCTGATAAAGTTGCAGCGCTTGGGGATGAGTTAAGAAAGTTAGCCGAACAAAAATCTAAAGAGATTAATGAGGCTTATGAGTCTTTAAAAAGTTACTTCTAATGAAACCTAATTTTATTTAGTTTTAACATACTATTTATTATATTACATATAATATTTTAAATTAATGAGGTTAAAATGATAGTAATTAAAAAAGACTTTGTTGATGAAACAACAAAATCATTTTGTGGGAATAGACCATTGTCATCTGGAAAAGCTTATTATATGTTAGATACTAATGGAACCATCCATTATGCTGGCAAACAATGTGCAGAAGAAAACTCTAATACAGATTTAAGTCAAATACCTGATTTAACAAAATCCTTAATTAGTAACCATGAAGGTAGTCACAGTGGTGGAGGTAGTACTGGTGGAGATAAAGAAAATATTGATTTAACAAAATCCAAAGCTATTACGTATTTAATTTTAAGAGAAGAAAAATTAATTAATTATAAGTGTGATGGAGTAAGTGTATCTTACTCACAATTAAATAAATACTTTCAAAAGTATATAAATGACAATGAATTAAGTAAAGATGAGATTAATCATATTATAAATTTAGAAAAATATTCAGCATCTAAAATTAATAAAAAAATGTCATTAAATAATTTATCAACTTGTTATACCTACGAGTATATCTTAAATAGGATATTAAGTTATCTTAAAGATAATAATAAACCTATTGAATATGTAGAAGGTTTAGTAAAATATTTAAAAGAGCATTGTTTTTTATCAGATAAACAAGTTGATGGTTTAGAACAATGGTTACAATATTTACCAGATGAGTTAAGGACATCAAAACGGAAAAAGTTTACTACTTAAATACTTCCTTTTGACATACTTTTATCATTTTTTGATATTCAATAAAAGGCATTTCACAACCATCAAATTGTTTTGTTTGATAAATTGAATAATTTATTTTTTCTGTACAAAACTCATATTTATGGATTAGAGCTTCAAGCTTAATACTCGGTAATACGGAAAAAGAATAAAAATTTATAAATATTGCTAGTACTATTAAAAATATTGCCATTATCGGAAATTTATTTTTAAAAAAAATATTTGTAAACTTGAGTTGATAATATGATTTTAAAAGTCTATTTGTATGTTTAACAATTATGCCATACATAGTAAAAAAAATTAACGCGAAACTCATAAATGCAATCTTGAGCATTATTGGAATATTGTTATTATTTTGATAATTCACTAAATCAATTTGAATGTTATCGACTATAATAAATTGACTAATATACAAAAGAGTTAAAAATATAATTGGAAAAAAAATATTAAATATTTTTATATTAAATATTAAAATTGATTTAAAATAAGAAAACTCAATCCTCTTAAAAATCAATGCAGATAGTAAAACTATTGAAAAAATCATAAGCAAAATAAAATTATGTAGATAAAATTTAATGAACTGTATTTCATTAATTATTGCATTATAATTTATTTTAAAAATTTCTAACTCTGTAAAAACGAATATAAAAAAGTTAATAGTTAACAATCCTATAAATGTGTGTGTTAAATGATATACAAATTCTTCTTTAGAAGGTGTTGTCTTGATTGATATTGTCAAATCATTTCTAATGATTGAATATACATACCGTATATAGTAAAATGGAAATAGAAAAACTTGTCTAACAACTTCCATCATTTCTGGACTATTCTTTTTCATAACTTACATCTCCATTTTTAAGATGAATGATTATAAAGAAAAAAAAGAAAATATTTTCAAAATATAGCAAATTGTCATACAAAATAATATTTTTGCTATTCCTACCAGTTAGTTAAAAATACCAGTTTACCAGTTTGCGATTCGTGGGGTGCAGCCCGCCACTCTTGATGAATCCATAACACCCTTATATTTTCAATGTATCATTTAAAAGATGGGGATGTGTTTTGTGTGTGAAGCAAGAGTGGTGGGCGGTAGCCTACGAGTCTTCGCCTTTTCTTACTAGTTGTATTTTTAGCATGGTAGTGCTAAAAATCTTCACTTGGTGGGTACACCAACTCAAGCTAAACCACTACGTCCAAATGTACCCCTACTGGTACCATTTTTTCATCATTTAAGTACTAAAAACAATTTAACAATTTTTTAACAAAACTTTTTCCTCTGCAAAAACTAAACCATTGACATAAAAAAATATATTTGTACTTTGCACACTCATATATTTTTATCTTGCACTGCACCCTATGGGTCAAGTGGTGTGATACCTGTTCGCCTTGAATTCTGTTTAGATTAAAGACAAGGTCAGGCAACCCCTTTAATCTAGAGAGATAAAAAAATAGGTATAAGAAATAACCTTATATGAGATAATCCAAATGACTCTTTAACAAACTTTTCACCCAAAGGTTAAAGAGTCTATTGTTAATTTATTTATCCAATAAATTACTTTTTTTTCATAGTTTAAAATACACCTCTTTAGAAAGTGTATTGCTAACTTGCACTTGAGAGTCTTTGGTGACAATAGATTTAAACTTCTCTATGCAAGCGACTCTATATCTTCACTTATACTCATTTTTAAAAAAGTCATTGTAAATACTCTCCCATCACTTATTAGTAGTGATAAAAATAGGAATAAATGAATTTATAGTTTTATACTTCTGTTCTAAAAAAGTAATAAGCGATGGTTTATCATCAGATTTAAATAGTTCACTTAAATCTTGATACCTTGAGTATTTGTTTTTGAGTGAGTCTAAATCTCTTCTATGAACAACGCTCTTAAAATCTCCCTTTATTTTAAAAGGGTCTTTTCTCTTCCTCTCGACTTCAAAGAAAAGTAAAATCTTCTTTCAATCTTTCTCAATCAGCAGAGTTAAATCAGGCTCAATAAGTGAGCTACTTAAATCTTGCTTTTGCTTTTTATAATAAAGCCTAAACTGCCTATCTCAAAACATCTCTAAAAGTTCAAATTCATTTTTGAAGTAATTAAAATTCTGTTTGAGATTTATAAAAAGCTGTAGAGTCATCTGATAATGTTCCCACTCTCAAAGTGAGATAGGACGAAAGAGTCTATTAGTAGATGATACACTCTCCAACTCACTCAAATACTCTTTAGTAGTCTTCTTAACTAAAAAGTATGTGTAGATATTGTTAGGATTTTTAAACCTATCCAAGTATCACACACCGTAAAGCTCATAAAGTCTCTTGTTAATATTGTAAAGCGGTTGATTTACTTGAAGTTTGAATTGATTTTCTGTTTTATTAAGATAGATTGCCAATTCTAAAGCACTCATAGGAAAATATGAGAGAGCTTTAAACACCCCGTTAATATCTCTAAGGGTTAATCTCATTGATTTTTGATTGAGAAAATTATTTATTTCATCTATACTATAGCGATAAAGTTAAAAGTTTCAATTATGCGTATAGTTAGCTATGAAGAACAACAAAGTAATAAAGAGTCTATGACTTACAAACCAAAAAAAGAAAAATGAATTTACATTGATAGCTCTTATAAAAACGAGCTAAAAAATAAAGTTGACTTTTTAGCTCTCTTGGAGAGCTTTGGAGTGAGTGAGATAAGAGAGAAGTGAAAAAACTCTCATGAGTATAAAGCAAACTGTTTTTCCTGTGATGATGATAAGTGTAGATTAGAGATAAACAGTGAGAAAAAAATATTTAACTGCTTTAACTGCTGAATTCAAGGAGATGTTTTTAAACTTCTTGAGGTGTGACGCGGTATAAATGATTTTAGAGATAATCTACTCTTCTTATATCAGTTTGTAGAGGGTTGAAACTTATTTGATAGCTCTAGCACTCATGAAGTGTGTAAAAACGAATTAAGCACTAAAGAAAAGCTAAAAAAAGCTATCTCACAAACAAGCGATAGAGAGTCGCCAACTGGTAGAGAAAAAAATGAAAGTACTGCAAGTGAGAAAAAATATGAGTTTGAGCCATTTGGAAGAGAATTAAAAGGTTTAGGCATCAGAAAAATACTTGATAATAAGCAAAACTACCGCTTATCACTCGAAGCCATAAACACACTTGAAAAAAAGTACTGAAATATTTCAGCTCAAACCTTAGAAAAGTTTGGTGTTAAATACGCCAACTACTGATTTTTCAAATGAAAAGCTGTAATCCCTATCTATGATTCATCTAAAAAATGAACTTCTCCGCAAAACATCTTAGCCTATATCGGGAGAACTTTAGAAGAGAGCAGATTAAAAGAGTGATATTGAAAGTATCAGTTCATAAAATGATTCTCAAAAAAAGATGAGCTGTTTGGTATGAACTTACTTTTAGAAAACACTGGTCTGATTAAAAGATTTGGAATCATCATAGTTGAATGATTTAATGACGTACTCTCACTTTATGATAAAAACAAAAAAAATGTAGTTGCTCTTATGGGTAGAACACTTACAAGTAAACAAGAAGATTTATTACTCTCATCTTGAGCCGATAAGTTCACGCTCTTTTTAGATAAGAACCAATACAGCTATTGAGATAAAGAGCGTGATTGAAGTTATAAAATATTGCTGGATGAAAAAAGAGGCTGAAAACATTGATGGCTCTATAATGAGAAAGGGTTCTTTGTGAGACTTATGAAATATCCCAATGATGAGAACATAAACGAGCCGGAGGATTATAGTACCACTATGTTAACATCTGAGTTAGTACCATTTAGTAGTGAAATTAGTACTACACTTGATGAGTGAGAAAAACATCTATGAGGATATGAAGCTCTAAGAGCCAACCCCGATAATTATAAAAACTATATCATCCTAGTAAACGATATAAAATCACTCAAACATCTTCAAAACTTTTGATATAAAAATGTACTATCTCTTAACTGATACGAAATAAACGAAACTCAAGAAAAAGTACTCTTTAAGCTAACCGATAAATTCAAGCTCTTCTTTGACAACACACCAAGCACTTCAAAATCTCTCACTAAAATACTTCAAAAATGAAACGAGCTTTTACATCAAAAATATGTGAATGTTGTAAATCATAATGAGTGAAAGGGTTTTAGTTGGGAGTATTCCAAAGATGAACTAGTAGAGAAAGAAATATAGATAGTTTTATTTTTAAAATGTATAATTGTCATATTTTCAATTATAAGAGGTTTTATGAAACTATTTAATAATCATGATAAAGAATTATTTTTAAAATTAAGTAATATATTCACTTCTGATATACAAATAAATTTAAATGAGTTTGATTTTGCAAATACTGGTCGTATGAGTATGATAAAGCCATTTTTTGAAATATCTTACTATATAGATACAAGTGATTATGAGTTTATAGATATCGATGAAGATTTTTTAAAAATTTATTCAGATTTAGGAAGCTTAATTAAAAAATTTGTGCATATATTTTCTATCAATACAATGTCAACAGGAAATGAAATGTTTCATGTTGCACCTGCAAATGAATGGGAAACTTCTGATGCGATAGAACTTCGTAAAGAAGCAAATGAAATCAATAGTGCTGCTGAAAATTTATATAATAAAATTAGAGACTTTATACGAGAAGGTAAAAAAAGGATTAGTATGGAAAGTAAAACATCTTCTTCAAATACAATAAACGTACATGGTGGCGTAGTAAATGCTTCTATTGGTGATGGGAATATCCTTGTTAACAACAATACACAAAGTGAATACAATCAAAAACTTGATATTTTAATTAATGAAATTTTAGGCTCTTCCATAAATGACAAACAAGCAATAGTTAACCAAATTACTGAAGCTAAGACTTCCGAAGATAAGAATAGTATTATGAAAATTTTAGGAGGATTATTAACTAGAGGTGCGGAAACAGCAAGTTTTGCAGCTAGTATTGGGAGTATTTTATCACTATAACCAAATAGTTGATATTTACAATAATATTTTATCTATTACTATCATAGTACTATATAAACCTATTAACACCGTAGTACTATGAACTCACAATATTTATCTATCCAAGAAGCCTCAAATGTTACCTGAAAACATATCAATACCATTAGAGGACTTATCGAAAAAAACAAAGTGCAACACACTAAAGACGGTAAAAGATATTTGATATTAAGAGAGTCTCTATCCACTATTTACAAAGATAAAAAAGAAGAAATTGAGAATTTTTGAACCAAAAAAGAGTGAACTAGTACTAATTCTAGTAATAACAATCATAGTACCAGTGATATTAATAACCAACTAAAACCGCTTATAGAAAGCCTGCAATACCAACTTAAGCAAAACCAAGAGACTCAAAAGCTGTTAACATCTTCAAAAGAGGAAACGCTGAAAATAAAAACTGAGTACGAGGATAAATTACAATCTCAAAAAGCAACACTAGAAGATGAAAAAATAAAAGTAAAAACAACTTATGAAAAAAAGATGTTTACTCAAAAAATCATTATCTACATACTTTGAGCTGTCTTACTTTTTTTACTACTAGTTATACTCATGGTAAAATGAGTAATATCAATCAACCTGAGCTAAACTATTTTTAAAGGAAAAATATCTTTTTTTAAATGTAACAAATTTACTAAATGGATTATCAAACACACTTTTTATAGTTTTAATACTTTTACTATTTTTCAGTGCTATTTGAGGGCTTCTTTAAGCCATAAAATGAGAGTTAAAATAACGGATTTACTAAATACTGTAACGCTTTTACTATTTAAGATAACAGATTTACTAAATTAAATAACTCATTTACTAGCAACTATAACAGATTTACTACGCTCTAATTATAACATCCGAGTTGCTTTGTTACATTTAATATTTATAGTGTAAATAATGAGCGACATAAATCAAACAACAAAGGCAAAAACAACAAATAGTGAGCTGATAGTCAAGAGTAACTATCTTGTTGAATCCAGCTATAAAGTAAGTTTAGTAGAACTAAAATTATTATCCAAGCTTACCTCTAAAATAAACAAGAATGATGAGGATTTCAAGAACTATACTTTTAACGTTAAAGAGCTTGTAGATGAGTTTAAACTTTGAAAAAACAATCATAAAGAGATAGATATCGCCAGTGAAAAATTACTATCACGCACCTTAACAATCCAAAAAGATGACAACACCACTTTAAAGATAAACTTTTTATCTTCATGTGAGTATAAAAAGAATGAGGCAATAATTGAACTTTCATTTGACCCAAAACTAAAACCCTATCTTTTACAGCTAAAAACATTTTTCACTTCCTATCATCTAAAAAATATCACATCTCTTAAAAGTGCATATTCAATTAGAATCTATGAGTTACTAAAACAGTATGAGACTATTTGAGAGAGAATTTTTAAACTTGAAGATTTAAAGAGAGTTCTTTGAATAAAAGATGATATGTATCAGTACGGTATGTTTAAAAAAAGAATCCTCCTTAATGCCCAAAATGAGTTACTAAAAAATAGCGACATTAGTTTTAAATTTGAAGAGATAAAAGAGTGAAGGAAAGTTACTCAAATCAAATTTATCATTTTTAACGATAGGAAAGAAAAAGCTACAGCTTTAAAACCTACATTTATCTCAAAAGATGAACAAAGAGCTAAACAAAAACAAGCACACCAAAACAAGCTTTATCAGGAGCAAGACCTAAAGACAGATATTGAAGTGCAACAAATTAAAGTTAAAAAGCTTCAAGTTACCAAATGGATTAAAGAGAATAAAAATGAGTTTGAGAAGATAGAAGCTCAATGTGATTGAGACTATCTTCAAGCTAGGATATTTATTGAAAAAAAGATATTATAAATAATATTTTAAAGATGGGGTGAGATTATGAGTAATGAATCAATTCTTATTAAAAAAGCTAAAGTAAATGATTTTTTAGAGATTGCAAGTTTAGATAGAGAAGCGTGGGGAAATAATAATCATTCAACTTTTATTCCCGATGGTGAGCATGTTTGGAGGATATGGGCTGAGCATGCTATTGTTTTATGTGCTACACAAAATAACGACTTAAGAGGAGTTATTTTAGCATTTCCATCTATTGATGGTAGTTATTGCGTTCATAAAGTTTTTGTAAAAAAAGAATATCGTGAGCAAGGTATTGGAAGTAAGTTATTTAATGCACTACTTGAAGAAATTGATAAATTAAAAGTTACTACATTTTTAACTGTAGACCCTGATAATCAAACAGCAATAGCACTTTATAAAAAATGGGGATATAATAAAAGCACCTTTGTGAAAGGTTTTTATCGTCCTGAAGAAGATAGGTTCGTTTTATCAAGAGTGATAAATTAATTTCTACATACTATTACAAATTTAATTGCAACAAATTTACTAAGTAATTTTTTAGGTTTTTTTTGTTTGCAAACAAAAATTAAATAATTAAGATTATTATGCCAAATGAATATTAATGCAAATTAGCACATATTTAAACATTTAACAAAAGGGTATAAAACAGAGTGTTTTAGTAACCTTTTGTGATAGAAATATTGCTTTAGCTAATGTTCGTTTGGCGACAACATCTACTAAAGCACTCTTTTTATGTTTACCACTACAACTATACCAACCAACTTATTTCAAATAAGAGAATCAATAACCTGCCTTAAGGCTTTAATTGAAGACAATGAAAAATGTTTTTGAGCTAAAGAGCTAGATTACGTAAAATCTAGTATTAATGTCGCTATTATTCATTTAAACCTTATAGAAAAGACATTTGAAGAATCTGAGCTTTTTAATGCAGAACAGATTTAAAAGCGTTGGTAAATCTATAGTTTTACCCACAAAATATTCACTCTAAAAATATCCTTTACTTGAGCCATCTATTTTTATAAAATTTAAATAGGTTTTTTCCACAGAAAAATTAATTCACAAACAATCTTCATTAACGATATGAAATTTAAATATTTAGATATAAAAACTATTAGTTGGAATGAAGATAAAAATATTTTATTAAAGAATGATAGAGGTTTATGATTTGAAATGGCTGAAGAGCTAATCTCAAAAAATGAGATTCTTGATGTAATAGACCATTCTAATGACAAATATTTGCACCAAAAAATATTTATACTCAAGATAAAAGGATATCTTTGTAAAGTACCTTTTGTCGAAATAAATAATGAAATATTTTTAAAAACAATCTACCCTGATAGAAGACTCAAAAAACTTTATAAATAAAAAACCAATCATGACAAAAGATTTATATGACACTACTCCATTAGACGAGCTAGAAGAAGATTTACTAAATGATAATTCAAAGTTAATCTCAATTGAAAATTTAGAGAATGAAAAACTGAGATATCAAAAGATAGCCAAGTCATCTATAGAAAAAAGAAAATTACTTAATGAAATCATGAAAGATAGGGACTTTTGACCATTTGTTAAAGTTATCTCCGAAAATGGGCTAAATGTTCAAGATACATTTCATAACTTTTTTCATAAAGTAATAGATGGAACTATTAGCACTAAACAAATATCCAATTCATAAAATATAAAATGGCTATCACTTTCTTACAGATACCAATAACACCAACTGTGCAAGAGTATATTTATGAAAATAAAGAGATTACAGAAAAAGATTTAGTTAGAAAATTTAATGAGTTTTTAGAAACTGAATTTATTATCAATAATCTTAAGACTGCTTTTAAAGAGCTGAAAGAGTATAAAAATTGAAATTTAGAACTACAAGACGCTAGAGAGTTTTTGAAAGAATTTAATGACTAAAAAAGTAATCATCTACGCTAGAGTATCTACAAAAAGCCAAGATACTCAAATGCAACTACTAAAACTAAAAGAGTATGCTAAAAATCACAACTTAGATGTAGTAGCCATTTTAGAAGATGTTTGAAGCGGTAAAAATACTGGGCGCCCCAACTATAAACAGCTGCTCCAAGAGATACATATAAAGAGCTTTGATATTCTTCTTATTTGGAAACTAGATAGACTCTCACGCTCTTTAAAAGACTTAATAGAGCTATGAGAGAGACTAAATCATAAATGAATAAATCTAGTCTCTTATGATGGCTCTATTGATACTACTACACCTACAGGGAAGATGATATTTAACATCATGTGAGTATTTGCAGAGTTTCAAAGAAACCTCATAGTTGAAAATGTAAAAGCTTGACTTGAGAAAGCTAAATCAAATTGAAAAAAGTTAGGTCGTCCAAAAACAAATGATAAAGTTTTTACTCAGAAAGTTTTACAAGAGGCAATCAGTTTAAAAAATCAATGAATGAGCTACAGAAAAATAGCTCTAGAGCTAAATATTAGTGACTATTCAACCCTCTCAAAAAGAGTTAAAAAATATCAGTTAGATATTGAGAATTGACTATCAACTCAAACATTTATGACTTCATTACTTAACAGCTCTCAAAAGCTCCAAATCAACTACTAGGAAACTCCAAAGTTTCAATAGCCTCTTTTAGATTATCAGCTACATAACCCTTAGCATATCTTCCAAATGTCATGCCTTTTTTAGCGTGACCCATTAACTGGGCGATTCTAGCTTCTTCTATCATATTATTTTGTAATTTAGTAGCAAAGGTATGACGAAATGAATAAAGAACCTTTTTAGAGCTACTACTGACATTTTTAGTGATAAATTCATTACTCCATTTTGAAAGATAATCTGCTGTATAGTTTTTTTGAATATATTCAAGTTTATCTACGACACCTAATCTTAATAGATGAGAATGTATAGGGATTAATCTATGTCTAGCCATAGTTTTTAATTTCAAATTTCGACTTGTTAAATCAAAACACTCTATTCCATCAACTTTAGATATTTTAGCTTGTAAAAACTCACTATTTATCATACCTGTATAAAAAAGTGTGTAATGAAACAATTTCATATTTTCATCTTCACGATTTAATTCAGTGAATTTTTTAAGCTCTTCATCACTAAAGATTTCTCTTTCATTTTTTGCATTAGAATTTGATTTGAATCTCAAATCAATAGCAGGATTAAAATTAAGATAACCGTATTTTTGAGCAAAGCTAAAAAGACTCATTATCCATTTTAGATAGTCATTTATGGTTTTAAGAGAGAGCTTATCTTCATCTTTGATATTTTCTTTTTTTATAATTTTAGAGAGTTTCATACTTCTATATTTTTGAATATTTCTTCTAGGTAGTTCTTGAATAATTTCTCTCATCTCTAGTAGTCTTTCTCTATCAATATCTTTGATAAAAGTTTTCTTATCTACAAGCTCAAAAAATATATCATTGTAAAAAGACTCATATGCTTTTTTTTGTATTTGAGATGTAGTTTGAGGGATGTTTTTTAAGTACATGGATACAATTTCCTCAAGAGTTTTACCATTGTTTTTTTGAATGATAACTTCTTTTATGGTAGTACTAGCTTGTACAGGCGGCTTTGCATCGTTTAAAGTAGTATCTAAATCCAAAGACTGAGGCTTTTTTAAAACCTTAGATAAAAATTGATTTACAAGCAGTTTCTCTTGTTCTTGTGGAAAAATACCAAGTTTTAGGGTTTGCAAAAGTTTTAATGTTTCAGCAGTGATAAGAGTACATAATTTTCTAGCTTCATCATAAGATTTTGTTTGAAGTGATTTGATGATTTCTGTTTGGTTAAAGTAACACCGATAAGGCATCGGGACCTTGATTCTAAAGCTATAATATCCGTAATTATTCTTTGATAAATATTTCATTTGTGTAGTGTTTTGTGTAGTAGTCTTTAAAAAGACCTAAACAAATACTAGACTTTAAATTTTGAAAGTCAAGGAAAGTTCGTATTTAAGGGGATTGTAATGGTGCGCCCGACAAGGGTCGAACTTGTGACCTCTGGTACCGCAAACCAGTGCTCTATCCAGCTGAGCTACGAGCGCACACCATCTCTTTTAAGAGAACGAAATTATATCACTTTTAGCTTATAAAATTCTAAAACTATCATTATTCTTCAAGCTTTTGCAAAATCTTTTTAACTTCTTGCTCTTGTATGAATAAATCATGGTTTTTTCTGACATAGGCTTGAAGCAATAATTTCAAATCATTGTTGCCTTCT
>Ga0316206_1001650_pt1 | contig 18493 bp, 20 predicted proteins | sample 6monthpyrite_MG_FD_204942 | JGI IMG/M metagenome (GOLD analysis project Ga0316206, IMG submission 204942) | Microbial mat bacterial communities from mineral coupon in-situ incubated in ocean water Damariscotta River, Maine, United States -... | ecosystem: Environmental > Aquatic > Marine >... | reverse complement strand
CAAGAAATAGATTTTTATAAGCGTTAAGGGTATACATAAATGATAAATATTTTCTTAAAATCCTCCGCGTTACTAATCACGCTGATGGCTTTACTGTCTTCTGCGGCTTTTGCCGGCAGCGGACATCGCGATAATAAGTATGAACGCAACAATCAAAAAAAATCGACATTAAATTTTAGGTTCGATAAGCGTTACAACCACAACCATGCTTACCCGCGTGAAGGCCATATCGTAAAAGCATTACCTAGGCAGCGACGTCCAATTCGTTACCTTGGTAGAGACTATTTTTTTGTTAGCGGCATCTGGCATATCTCATCTGGATCGAATTTAGTTGTCGTGCGGCCACCTCTTGGAATTATCGTTCCTATATTACCGCCATTTTATACAACCGTCTGGTTTCATAGCACCCCGTATTATTATGCGAATGATATTTATTATGTGTGGCGACCGGATATGAATGGTTACGAAGTGACTGTGCCGCCAACGGCAGAGGGTGAGCCTGAGGCATCCTATCTAGCAGATGAGGTATTTGCCTATCCAAAAAATAACCAGAGCGAAGAACAACAAGCGGATGACCGTTATGCGTGCCATCGCTGGGGCGTCGATAAAGTTGGATATGACCCAACGCAACCACCTGAAAACTTATCCGTAGCTGCGCTAAATCAACAACGTGAAAACTATAATCGCGCGATGAAAACCTGCCTTGAGGGGAAAGGTTATAGCGTGCGTTAAAAACATGTTCCGTTTAAAATACAAACGAAATCGATGCCTGTGAAGTTATAACGTTAGGTTTTAATCTTGTGCATTATCTGTTTACCTGCGCGCTCACTGGGTCGAACCTAGCAGTGAACGCAATGAAATAACGTTGGAATCCTTCAATGTTACAACCTGCAAAAAATCTGGGCTCAACTGTCGCGACAATTACACATAAAGTTGGCATTATTACATTCAACGATCGCGTTTGCATCCAATCACACCATCATAATTTAGAGACTGCTCTCTTGTTTGTATAAGACTGAAAAAAACCTCCTGCCAACTACCCGTAGCAATTCCTTTTACTCAAATGGCATCCACCGCAACCAGTAAACAGACTATTTAAGGTGGCAACCGGTTGAGGCCACCGCCGGAAGCCGACTCCCATTATTAGAAAAATTTCCCCTCACTCCTACGATTCCAAGACATCCCAGCAATGGCAACTCAGTGTAAAAACCTTTTCGGGGCAGGTCGAGTATTCAAGTCACTCCGGGCCCACCATTTTTCAACACCCTCTGTATTGCACAGGAACCTTTACTCTGCGACTTATTAGGTCGTAATATATGGCTCAATGAAAGCTGGGGATTCTGGATAAAACATGAAGTTATTATTCAATATTTTTTTATTTCTATTCTTGCCATTCAACGCTCAACCATCAGCTTCACTAGAGCACCTTATTGCGCCTCTAACTGAAAAACATATCCAAAAAACCGGCTTATATGTATTAGAAAAAGGTGGAGACGCATTACTTGCTAGAGCTTGGCTCGCCGACAAAGCAACCAAAAGCATCGATGTACAATATTTCATATGGAGTAATGACAACATTGGCGTGCTTGCCGCCGAAGCATTACTCCGAGCTGCCGATAGAGGTGTGCGAGTTCGCGTTCTAGTAGATGACCTGTTAATCGATGCCGATAATGACGATCTATATGCGCTAGCATACCACCCCAATATTGAGATAAAAATATACAACCCGGTTCACTCTGTGGGAGTAAACTTTATTCAAAGACTGGCGAAAATGGCCATGGATTTTCGTGGTAGCAACCAACGCATGCATAACAAAATGTTTATTGTTGATGACGCTGTAACTATTACTGGTGGCCGAAATATGTCAGCAGAATATTTCGATTTTGGTCATAAATATAACTACAGAGACCGGGATATTCTATTGGTTGGCAATGTTATTTCAGATGTAAAAAATATTTTTGAAGAATTCTGGGCAAGTAACACCTCTATTAATATTGAGCAACTGATTCAAAACCCTTATTCATTAGATGCGGACTCGGAGCCAGAGGATGACTGGGGCCATGAGATCGAAGCCAATGTAGAAGAAGCAAAGTTAAAACTGGCCGACATAACCCAAACAACGATTCAGAAAAAATACAAAGAACTGCACGATTACGCAAACAGTAAAACAAACTACCTTCCTGAAGTGAGAGCATCGATTCAGGACATTGATATTGAAATGAAAAATATCATTGAATCTTCTTACTGGCTTGATGCGGCGTTTATCAGTGACAAACCTGGAAAGAATAATACATGGTTTAATTACAGCCTTGGTGGTAGCGGGGATTCAACACTAGCTTTAGCAGAGCTGATAAAATCTGCTAAAAACAACATTGTAATCCAGTCACCCTATCTTATTTTAAGTGATGAGGCCTGGAAGCTGTTCGAAGAAACACTGTCTCGCGGTGTAAGTATAAAAATAAATACTAACTCACTATCGTCTAGTGACAATCTACCTGCTTATAGCGGTTATAGCTCACAGGTTGATGAATTACTGGAAGCGGGTATCGAGATATATGAGTACCGTCACGATGCAAAACGCAGACAAGAACTGGTAAAACGCTACACTCAATACAAGAATAAAGCGCTTCCTATATTTTCACTGCATGCGAAAACCATGGTGGTTGATGACAATATAGTTTTTGTTGGCACATTTAATCTTGATCCGCGTTCAGAAAATCTAAATACTGAGGTTGGCATTATAGCTAAAGACCCTGAGCTAGCGCTTGCGGTGAAACGTGAAATCGAAATTGATATGGAGCCAGGCAATAGCTGGAATGTTCGGTTAGAAGGCCATAATAACGATACATCGATATTCAAACGATCCAAACTATTTCTATGGAAGTTACTACCTATTGATCCTATCTTATGAAGATGCTTCAATGATTTTAGAATGAGTTCGGTTTATTGGCTGAACTAATTCCCTCACCCTTATGATAAATACATTATTTATCATTTCCTCTATCCGAGTTTCAATATTAGCCATCTCATGTTCATGATAATAACTCGTTAAAATTACACGTAATGACATATCCTCAGCCCCGGTGGACGTGATACCTGGTAAACGGTCATCTAGTTGAGCCTCCTGCAACCTCAAAGTACCCCTTAATTGTCTTGCCAATTAGATCGGTATGAAACTCTCTGAACTGAATGAAGTCCTTATAAAAGCTCTCATTCCAGTGCCCTTCATCTTGCGCAATGACCTGGTCATTATGCCAGAAAGATCGTCATTGCATAATGGAAATGGATGGCGCAAGGCATTATTGGCCATTAAACTCGCACCTACCCCTATTTAGATAAGAAGTTTAAAAACCTTAATTTTAAGCACCCCAACTATTGCGTAACCGCTATCAGTCGATTATGTTCTGTACTCCCCCGATTAGCTTGATGATGCCTCAAGGCTTAAATATGCAAAAATTTCACTTAAATACTGCGCTTCTCGGTCTGTGCTTTGCTATCTCACATTCATCTAACGCTTTGGCCAGTACAGACGAGAAATTAGAACGCTTTATTTCTTTAAGCCTTGAAGACTTAATTAGCCTTGAAACAACAATAGCAACAGCCTCAAAACGCACCGCCAGTAAAGCCCCCGCCGTTATAAGTGTAATCACGGCTGATGACCTGAAGGCCACCGGGGCCACCAACTTAACCGATGCATTACAAAATGTTCCAGGCATTCACGTAAGAACAGACGCCTTTGGCAATCGACCTCTCGTACATTTTCGCGGCGCAAATGCTACGCAAACCTTACTGATGGTAAATGGTAACTCGATGCGCGATCTGGTTTGGGGCTTTGGGATTTTCTGGAAAGGCATACCTGTCAGCGCAATTGAGCGTATAGAAATTATTCGCGGCCCAGGCTCTGCGTTATTTGGTGCCGATGCTATTGCCGGTGCAATAAATGTCATTACTAAAACAGCGGGGCAAATTAAACACTCTGAAGCAGGCGTTCGAACGGGTAGCTTCAACACCAGGACAGCCTGGATACAACACGGTGATAACTGGCAGGGCATTGAAATAGGCTTCACTGCAGAACTATATGACACAGAGGGATATAACCCATTAATAGCAGTAGACCGTCAGGCCGCTTTTGAAGACCAAACATATGCAAGCAGCGCCACACTTTCACCTGACAATGCCCAGTATGGCTGGCGCAATCAGGATATTCGCTTCTCCGCTGCAAAAGATCACTGGCGACTTCAGACAGATTATACGAGACGTAGCGATCTTGAAATCGGCCTCACGGGCTTTGGTGTGCTAGACCCGGTCACCCGGGGCAGCGACGAGCGCTTTAATCTTGACCTGTTTTACAATAACGACACCCTTAGTGAACACTGGACACTGGATACTGAGTTACGCTTTCAACACCTGTATTACAGCTCTGGCAATGGTTTTCAGGAGCGTCCACCCGGCTATACCGATAGCACTGGCACATACCCGGATGGCCTTCTCAATATCAACCGTTCTTCTGAGAGAAGTGTTATTTTTGAAGTCAGCACACTGTATAGCGGCATCAAAGATCACTCAATACGTCTGGGTGGTGGCCACACCTCGCAGGATCTATATTCTGTTAAACACCTGCAAAATTTCGGCACGGCGCCTGATGGCAGCGATATTATTGCCGGCAGCCCATTAGTCGATTTATCCGACAGCCCGTATGCATTTGCCCCGGAAAAAATACGCCACATAAGCCAGTTTTTTCTAGAAGACACCTGGGGCTTTGCACCTGGCTGGGAGCTCACCGCAGGTGCACGTTATGATGATTATTCAGATTTTGGCAGCACCACCAACCCGCGGCTCGCACTGGTATGGCAAACTACTAATCAACTCACCAGTAAGCTCATATATGGGCAGGCATTTAGAGCACCATCCTATCAGGAGCTTTTTGTAGAAACCTCACGAGCACTACCCAACCCAGATCTCGACCCTGAGCGCTCAGAAACACTCGATTTAGCTTTTTCATATTCTGCAACAAAAAACTGGCTTGTAAATCTTAACTTATTTTATTTTGATCAAACCGACCTAATTAGTCTCATTACTGTTGCAGGGCAACCTAAAACACAGTTTCAAAACACGAGCAACTACACCGTTCGCGGGGTAGAACTAGAGACACACTGGCAAGCATCAAAACAACTTAATATTTCTGCTAACTACACACAGCGCAATCCCGACAGTAGCAGCGCAGCTATTCAGGAAGCAAAGAAAGAAGCTTATTTTCGCACAGACTGGAAACTATCTGCTCGCTGGAACTGGAACATACAGGCGAGCTGGACAGGCGAACGACTTCGCGGAGAAAATGATAGCAGAAATGCACTGACGTCTTACACTATAGCCGATACAACGCTTCGCTACGCCCAATCTAACGCATGGGAATTTGCCGTATCTATTCGCAACCTGTTTGATAAAGATGCCAGCGAATTCACCGGCCGTTCTATACCAGGAGACTTACCACTCGCAGAAAGAAACGCTTACGCTGAGGCCAGATATAAATTTTAATCATATGAATCAGGAAATGAAACCACAAGGACAAAATACAAGCCGCTTTAACCAGAGACATTACGATGATCTCGCCTGGTTAACGCGTGCGTTTTTCAGCTACGCAGATATGCTTATTGCCAATTCTAAAACATGCAATTATCTGGGGCGTGTCATTTGATAAATTTAGCCATAAGGACATTACTGCTTATCAACTTTTTAGCAGTCAGCATGGCTTGCAACACCGCTATAGCCAACGAAGATCAACGCCTGTTTAAAGCCGCCTTTATATATAATTTTGCAAAGTTCACGCGCTGGCCAGAAACACCTGCAGATGATATAAAAACTGAAATCAGGCTATGCACACTAGGAGAGGATCAATTAGTGAACGATCTTACCCGCCTCAAAGGAAAGGTAATAAAAAACAAATCCCTTTCTGTTAAACCATTCGAAAGTCCCAATGAATGCGACATGCTATACATCGCCTTTTCTAAAAATAAAACCTACCTACACACGCTTAACGCCATTAGCGGAAAACCTATTTTAACCATCAGTGAAATTAAAAACTTTGCATTATCAGGCGGCATCATTGAACTTAATCATGACAAAGGTCAAACACGTATCACCGCCAACTTGAATGCAGCATATAACAACAAGCTGGAACTCAGCTCTCGACTTTTAATGCTAGCTAATGTTATTCATGAGAAAGCCGCAGAATGATTTTTAATAGACGCTCTATCAGACAGAAACTTGAAGCTATTATTTTAATCACTGCTGCGGCAGTACTACTTCTGAGCTTTCTATTATTTATGCTGTTAGAGATTAGCTCAGCACGCGACGATGCGGAAACCCGACTTCGCACATTGGCAACCGTCCTCGGCGCGAACAGCAGTGCAGCCATCACCTTTCATGACAAAACAGCCGCCACTGAAGTTTTGTCAACACTTCACACGCAAACGGATGTATTGGAAGCCAGCATAAAAAGTCGCAATGGAGACACACTTGCAAGATACAGTTCTATTTCTGGAGACTCATTAAATAGCAATAACATTTCTATATGGAGCCACTTACTTGATGATGTAAGAATACAACAACCGATTATTATCCATGATGAACTCATTGGTAATTTTTACATTACTGGCGACATGAGTCGCGCGCACAATCTTCTTGTAAAACAGCTACTACTGGGGCTTGGTATTTTTATTGTTTCCATGATAGTTGCCATGCTTATTTCCAAAAAACTACAGCATGTTATTTCCGACCCTATTAAAAACTTACTCAGCACCATAACGATGGTAGCCAAAAATAAAGACCTTAGTCACCGCGCAAAACGCACTAGCGATGACGAACTAGGTACCTTAGTAAATGAATTTAATACCATGCTGGATCAACTTCAAAACTATGACCATGAGCTCACAACTTACCGTCTCGACTTAGAAAAACTAGTTATTGAACGAACTCATAAACTTGAAGAAGCCACCAAAGAGGCAAAAGCTGCCGACCAGGCTAAAAGTGATTTTTTAGCCACTATGAGTCATGAAATACGCACGCCAATGAATGCAGCTATTGGGTTTGCCGGGCTATTAAAACAAACACAGCTAAACGATATTCAAGCGGAATATGTACACAACATCAGCAGCTCTACAGATAGTCTGCTTACTATTATTAATGATATTCTCGATTTCTCAAAAATTGAAGCCGGAAAATTTCGTTTAGAAAAAACCGATTTCGTTTTAAAAAATGAAATCGATGAGATATACGCTTTATTCACGCCGAAAGTTGAAGAAAAAGAACTCAGGCTACTTATTGAAATCGATCACCACATACCCAAAGCATTACATGGTGATGTAACACGGCTACGCCAAATACTAATAAACTTACTTGCGAATGCTATAAAGTTCACCGAACATGGTCACATAAAACTGCGCATTGAACTTGCAACTCATAAGAGTACGCAAGACGATGAGTTCCCACTGAATATCATTATCGAAGATACCGGTATTGGCATAACAGAAGAACAACAAGCAGAACTTTTTCAACCCTTTCAACAGGGCGACGCCTCAATCACACGCAATTATGGCGGCACTGGCCTGGGCCTAATAATTACACAACGCCTGGTAACCATGATGAAAGGAAGCATCAACATCACCAGCACCCATGGAATAGGCTCATGCTTTACCGCCACCATTTACATCCAGGTCGCCAAACAACCTGAAAAATTAAATCTGCAATCCGGCGACGCAGAAAAACCCGCTGAAGTAACAAAATATAAAATAGATTTATCAAAATTATCTGTTCTTGTCGTTGATGATAATTTACTTAACCTTAAAGTTGCCACCACCTTTCTTAGCAATGAAGGCGCGAATGTTACTGCTGTAGAAAGTGGAGAAGAGGCCTTGCAAAAAGCCAGTCAACAAGTATTCGACTTGATTTTAATGGATCTTGAAATGCCCGACATGAGCGGCATTGAAACAGCCACAAGGATTCGCCAGATAAAACAATATGAAAAATGCATTCCCATTATTGCACTGACGGCACATGCTTTCCCCGACATACAAAAACAAGTTTTAGCCGCAGGTATGAACGACTTTCTAGCAAAGCCTTATAAACCAGAACAACTGTTTTCAAAAATAGAAAAATGGTGCAACATATCAAGCAGAAGCAGCACAATACACTACACTGATAGAACATCAAAAAATATTAAAATATATAATAAAGAAGCTGCGCTTGCAGCGGTAGCAGGAAACCAAAACATAGCCGATGAACTGCTCGCTGATTTTTTACAATTACTGCCTGAAAATGAATTTTCTATTAATGAAGCCCTAAAAAATAATGACAGCAGAAAACTTTATGAAGCCGTTCATAAGCTAGCGGGTTCTGCCTGCATTGTTGGCGCAGAGACTGTTCATGAAATGTCCTTAAATTTCATGAACACAGTGAAGTCACAATCACCAGCGGATAATGTAGTTACAGAAATGACAAATGAAATACTTCTGGAAGTAACACGCTTTAAAAATATTTTTGATGCCTGACTATTTTTATCAGCTTCGAATGTAAAAGCATTTAACATTCTCTTCTCTAATAAAAGTAAGCACCTACAATATATTTTTACAGCGCGCATAAAAAAACCCAAACCATCTAACAAAAGACAATTCAGGGTTTATTGATTAATGAATACTTTAACCGCTATATGGCGCCAGTAGTACGCTCTCACCTAACATCTCCGGCGGCTGCTGCAAGCCCATCAATTGTAGTATCGTCGGCGCTACACTACTTAGTCCCATTCCAGTATTTAAGTGCCAGTTTTCTTTGTCAATAATCATACAAGGAACAGGGTATAAGGTGTGTTGCGTGTGAGGCTCACCGGTTACCGGGTCAACCATTTCATCACAGTTACCATGATCAGCCGTTAGGAAAACAGAATACTCTTCTTCTACAGCAACATCTAACAATCGACCCACCTGAACATCTAATGCCTCTACCGCTGCAATAACAGCTTCACGCTTAGCGGTGTGCCCAACCATGTCACCATTAGCAAAGTTTACGACTAAAAATCCATAGTCGTGTGACTGCAACGCTTCAATCATTGCATCGGCAACTTCTTTAGCGCTCATTTCCGGACATTGGTCATACGTTGCCACTTGAGGCGACGGAATCATTACACGTTCTTCACCTGCCCAGGTTTCTTCACGGCCACCATTAAAGAAAAAAGTAACATGTGCATACTTCTCAGTTTCTGAGCAATGAAACTGCTTAAAACCAGCTCGACTCACAACCGATGCCAGCGTAGTCGTTGGACGCTGTGGCGCGAATGCAATGGGCAATAAATAATGTGGATCATATTCTGTTAAGCAGGTTACCGTCACAGGCTCAAAATCGCCTCGAGAAAAACCATCAAAATCGATTTGGCTTAAAGCAGCCGCTAGCTGACGAGGGCGATCATTCCTGAAGTTAAAGAAAATGACATTATCATCTTCTTGAATGGGTTCGGCCTCCGGGAAAATACACGGCAAAATAAATTCATCCGTGATGTCGTTATTATAAGATGACTCTATCGCATAACGCGCCGCTTCATGCTGCTCGCCTTCAAGATTAGCCATGGCCTTCCAGGAAATCTCTGTTCTATCCCAGCGATTATCTCTATCCATTGCGTAGTAACGGCCGCACATGGTTGCAATTGCACCATCGGCATCTTCAAGCGCTTCTTCTAAACCGGGCAAATACCCCATCGCTGCCATTGGTGCTGTATCACGCCCGTCGGTAATCATATGAACCAGCGGCTTTACTTTGTAATGAGCGCACATTTTAATTAATGCACACAGATGTTTTACATGGCTATGTACGCCACCGTCTGAAACCAGACCAACTAGATGCATAGGACGCTCATGCTTCACCGCATCTTCCATCGCCGCAACTAGTGCTGCGTTTTCCAGAAACTCCCCACTCTTAATTGCATCATCAATACGCACCAGATCCTGTCGCATAACGGTGCCACAACCCAGTGTAAGGTGACCCACTTCAGAGTTACCCATCTGACCTGGCGGCAAGCCCACTGCGAGCCCAGATGCATCTAAAGTAATATGCGCGTTCTTAGAGAAGTATTCGTCTAATCGAGGGGTATTTGCTTCAACAACAGCATTGTTAATACGGCTTGGATTCACACCAAAGCCATCTAGAATAATTAATACGGTGGGGCGGCGGGGGACACTACGTTTCTCGGCCATTTCTCTGCTCTATAGTTGCTGATTTATACCTGATTTTGCGGCGCAAATTATACCTGATTTTAAGCCCCCTGTGTGGGCTTATAGGCAATTTTTTGTGTATTTGGCCCACAAAAAAATGAATCAACACGCGCCTTCTTTTAACAGACACTGAACGAACATCACTGATGTTAGTCCATGAATTACACTATCAACGCAAGCTTATAACTTAGGAGATTTATCTTCTTCCGCTTCAATGCGATCTAGCTCTGCTTCCATATCTTCTTCTGTAAGACCTTCATATTCATCATCTGTTGATGCTTTTTTCTTGATCATACGAGACAGCAATAAACCTATTTCAAATAATATCCACATCGGCACGGCCAGCATTACTTGCGATGCTGGATCCGGCGGCGTCAATAACATACCAAAAATAAAAGCCCCGACAATGATATAAGGCCGTTTTTCCGACAAACTATCTGGCGTTGTCACGCCACCCAGCACCAGCAATATCGTTGCTATAGGCACTTCAAATGCAAGACCAAAAGCAAAAAATAGTTTTAAGGCAAAGTCTAAATAGTAGGTAATATCCGGCGCATGATTAACACCATCAATGGCCATCGACATCATAAAGACAAACACATTCGGCAACACAATAAAGTACGCGAACAATATACCGACATAAAATAATATGCCGCTAGAGATAATAAGAGGTACGGCTAATTTTTTTTCATGCTTATACAAGCCCGGTGAAATAAACGCCCAGGCCTCAAACATTAAATAAGGAAATGCGACAAAAATAGAGGAAATAAACGCCAGTTTAATAGGCGTTAAAAAGGGCGACACAACACCCGTTGCAATCATACTGCCACCCGCTGGTAAATTATTCACCAGTGGCAGAGCCAGTATATGATAAATATCATTTGCAAATGGAAACGCCACTAAAAAAACAGCGATAACCACTAATACGCTACGCAACAATCTATCGCGCAGTTCCATTAAGTGACCCACGAACCCTAACTCTTGACCACTGCTTTCGTTACTGCCCAATGGCTCACTCATTGAGCTTTATCCAATGTGTTTTTTTCTTCAGCGGGATGTTCTAAGACTTTATCTATAGAGGGATTACTTTCTTCTAAATCATCCCAACGATCATCGCCTTCCTCAATCATTTCATACTGAGGTGCGGCGGGTTTTTCCGTCTCTTCTTCTACTACCGATTCAACATGGCCCGTACCCGGGTCATCATCATTTATGAATTGATTTAGCTGAGCATCATTCGAAAGATTATCTATTGGGTTTAATTTGCTTTGCAATTCACGTATTTGAACTTCCTGATTATGCAACAAGCGCTTAACTTCGGTTGAATCAAATTCCGCTTCCACTTGCGCCTTCATACCTTCAACATAGCGTCGCGCTTTACCAAACCAATAGCCAACCGAACGCGCAGCCTTAGGCAAGCGCTCTGGCCCCAACACCAATAGCGCCAACACCATAATGACAACCAGTTCTAAAAAACCAATATCAAACATGTCGGTATTTAATCAGTCAGCTTAATCTTACGCCTTGTCTTTATCCTTGCTAACTACTTCAGCATCAATCGCTTCGCCTTCTTTTTTATCCAGGCCTTTATCTGCATCTTTAGCGCCATCTTTCATGGCTTTTTTAAAGCTATTAATTGCCGAACCCATATCACCACCCATATTGCGTAGTTTCTTTGTTCCAAACAATAAAATAACAATACCTAATACAATTGCTAACTGCCAAATGCTAATACCCATTTTGAATTCCTCAATAATTTAATCGTTGCCACACATTATTAATGCGCAGCCATTTACTTGTCTCTTGAAGCTTTTTCTTCAAGCCCCGATAAACCAAAGCGTCTATCTAATTCCTTTAAAACATCATCAGGGTGCAAGCCCTGTTGCGCAAGCAACACCATCGTATGAAACCATAGATCTGCCGTTTCATAAATAATTTTATCGGCATCACCATCTTTTGCCGCCATCACTGTTTCAGTAGCCTCTTCACCTATTTTCTTTAAAATAGAATCGAGGCCTTTGCTATACAACTTAGCGACGTATGACGAGTCTGCATGCGCATTTTTTCGCTGCTCTAAAACATCTGCCAATTTTGTTAATGTATCACTCATTATAATTCTGCTAGCTCATGCCTAATCAACACATCGAATAAAAAAAGATCTAATAGATGTCTTGCGGATCTTTAATAACATCATCGGTAGTTACCCACTCACCATTTTTAAATTCTCGATAAAAACAACTTTCCCTACCTGTATGACAAGCAATACCACCTGTTTGCTCAATCTGCAGGGTAATAACATCACCATCACAATCTAAGCGCAGGGACTTTATCTTTTGCGTGTGCCCCGACTCTTCACCTTTATGCCATAACTTCTGCCGAGAACGCGAGTAATAAACTGCTTCATTCTTTTCAACGCTTAAACGCAAAGATTCACGGTTCATCCAGGCAAACATTAATACACGGCCTGTTTCAGCATCCTGCGCTATGGCGGGCACCAGACCATCATCCGTCCATTTAATTTGATCTAACCAGTTTTCATTCATATCGGTTATTTTAACATAAGGAGTCTGTTGAAGTACCCTTTGCTCTCGCTGCAAAAAGCACTCTATAGGCGAACTTCAATACCTTTGGAAGCCATATGCCGTTTAGCTTCTGCTACCGTGTACTCTGCAAAGTGAAATATACTCGCCGCAAGCACGGCATCCGCCTTACCCTGCAACACACCATCAGCCAAATGATCTAAATTACCTACACCACCCGATGCAATAACAGGCACATTTACCGCATCACTAATGGCTGCCGTTAACTCCAGATCAAAGCCTGTTTTGGTACCATCACGATCCATGCTGGTGAGCAATATTTCACCCGCACCGTACTCGTCCATTTTTCTGGCCCATTCTATGGCATCTAAACCCGTTGGCTTTCGCCCACCATGCGTAAAAATTTCCCAGCGATTTGGCTCGCCTTCTCCGCTTACTTTTTTTGCGTCAATGGCGACAACTATACATTGCGAGCCCACTCGATCTGAGGCCTCTTTTACAAACTCGGGATTAAATACAGCGGCTGTATTAATGGCGACCTTATCTGCACCGGCATTTAACATGCGGCGCACGTCATCAACCGTGCGTATGCCGCCGCCAACCGTCAATGGAATGAACACCTGCTCTGCCACCTGCTCTACAACATGGACGATGGTTTCACGATCATCTGAGCTCGCAGTAATGTCCAGAAAGGTGATTTCATCCGCGCCTTCCTGATCATAACGACGCGCTACCTCCACCGGATCACCCGCATCGCGTATATCAACAAACTGTACGCCTTTTACCACGCGACCATCGCGGACATCCAGGCAAGGAATAATTCGTTTTGCTAATGACATGTTTAAATTTAGCCCTGCACTTGCTCGTCGGCCCATTTCTGAGCGGCCGCAAAATCTAGCGTACCTTCATAAATTGCACGGCCTGTAATGGCGCCCATGATGCCTTCATCTTCAACCGCAGCCAGCGCTTTAATGTCATCCATATTGGTAATACCACCGGATGCGATCACTGGAATATGTATGGCTTGCGCTAACTTAACCGTGGCTTCCACATTCACACCCTGCATCATGCCATCGCGTGAGATATCGGTATAAATAATAGACTCCACACCGTCTTCTTCAAACCGCTGCGCCATATCAATCACATCATGCCGTGACACTTTAGACCAGCCTTCGGTAGCTACTTTGCCGTCTTTTGCATCTAAGCCAACAATGATATGGCCCGGAAAGCCCGCACAAATCTCACTTATAAAATGCGGATCTGTAACCGCTTTGGTACCGATAATCACATACTTCACACCGGCATCTAAATAGGTTTCAATGATTTCTGTATCTCGAACGCCACCACCGATTTGCACCGGCACGTCAGGATACGCCTCTACTATCTTGTGTACTACATCAGCATTAATCGGCTTGCCTTCAAAGGCACCATTCAAATCCACTAAGTGCAATCGACGACAACCGGCTTCTACCCACTTACCAGCCATCGCAACTGGATCATCGGAGAACACCGTATTATCTTCCATTATTCCTTGACGCAAGCGAACACATTGTCCATCTTTCAAATCAATAGCGGGTATGAGTAACATTTAACTAAGCACCTGTTTATTTATCGATAAAATTTATTAAAACTGAGCAAATGGTTACGCAATATTAATTACGCACCACTCCACTGTGAAAAGTTTTTCAGTAGCTGCAAACCATCCTGCGCACTCTTCTCTGGATGGCATTGCACAGCAAACACATTGTCTTTAGCAATCGCCGAGGTAAATTCAAGCCCATAATCCGTCGTCGCAGCAACCAGTTGCTTATCAAGCGGATCTATATAGTAACTGTGTACAAAATAAAACCGGCTGTTGTTATGGATGCCTTGCCATAAGGGATGTTCGCCTGTGTGTTTTACTTCATTCCAGCCCATATGCGGTATCTTAAGCCTTTCACCTTGAGCATCTTTTAGGTCGTTACCGAAGAAATGCACATTGCCATCATATAAACCCAGGCAATCAGTACCACCGTTCTCTTCACTGTGACCCAATAAAACCTGCATACCCATGCAAATACCTAAAAATGGCTTTTCTTTTGCCGCCGCAATTACCACTTGCTGCAAATCACGCTGCGCCAGCTCACGCATGCAATCACGCGCAGCCCCTTGCCCGGGAAACACAACACGATCGGCATTAGCAATATCTTCAGCCTTTGACGAAATGATTACATGCTGGTTATCTGCCACATGTTCAATCGCTTTAGCAACTGAGCGTAAATTACCCATGCCATAGTCAACAACAACAATTTGCGCCACTACAGGCTACCTTTTGTAGATGGCATAACGCCTTGCATACGCTCATCTGCCGTTAGCGCCATGCGTAGCGCACGACCAAATGCCTTAAAAATGGTTTCTGCCACATGGTGTGCATTGCGACCTCGAATAGAGTCGATGTGCAGCGTTACTTTGGCGTGATTGGTAAAACCCTGGAAAAACTCAAAGAATAGGTCGACATCAAAGCCACCAATACTGGCACGCGGAAACTCCACGGGCATTTCTAAACCCGGCCTGCCTGAAAAGTCGATAACCACACGAGACAAGGCCTCATCCAATGGTACATAAGCGTGGCCATAACGCGTAATGCCTTTCTTATCGCCTACGGCAAGATCTACTGCCTGACCCAATGTAATACCGATATCTTCCACCGTGTGGTGCGCATCAATGTGTAAATCACCCCTGGCCTGCACATTCAAATCAATCAAGCCATGACGCGCTATTTGATCCATCATGTGATCTAAAAATGGGACCCCAGTATTAAACTCAGATTTACCTGTTCCATCTAAGTTAACTTCAACAGTAATCTGGGTCTCGAGAGTGTCACGAGCGACTTTCGCAGTGCGATCAGCCATTTATTTGAGTCTCCAATAATCGGGGTATATAAGAGCTATAGGATACACTGTAATACGCCTTGTTAAAACTATTGAGGCCACCATCTCCTATAAGATAAGGGCAAAAACCCTTAAATTTAAACCCGCCATAAAAAAGGCTGCACTCCTTGGAGTGCAGCCCCATAAATATGGTGACTTCCAGCTTTAGTGTACTAGCTATTTGGCTGGATTCTGCATATCGTATTTCGTGCGCGCAAAATAGCAGTTGAGAAAGGCAGATGCTGCAAAAGCCAACCACAAAAACAAAAAACTAAAGGTATATGTTTTTATTCGAAACACCGCCTCATCAACCTCAAGCAATAAAGCAACCGCTATATCCGCAGGGTCAATAAAAGTAAAAACCAAAAACACTAGAAAACCCACCACCAGGGCATCCGTCCATAAAAAAGAAATTACGTTCTTACAACTTGGCCTGTTACCCATAACCGATCCCGCCCATTAAACCATTTAATTACGAAACATTTCAGGGCGCGCCAAGCAAACCCAAATAATATTTATAGAGAAATCTCTTAACTGCAATTAATAACCATAACTCTGACTTATGTCAATACATAAGGTTAAATTATATAGCAAAAAACTATTTTTTAGCCTTTATGTAACATAATGCACACAAAAGCCGAGCAATTACACATAAGAGTATCTTATAGCCAACCATTACAAGTCAATATAAACACCTATCAGTTAAAATGGTTGATTGAATTAACACAATACCTCCTGCACTTTTGCTCTGTACCACAATGGGTAAATTGTTAATTTAAACGAAAAGAATAAAATACATGACACAAAACTATGTTTGTAACCAGAATGTAACCGGCCCATCATTTAGCAGACTTACTTTCATCTCAGCGCCAAACTGCCCTGCCTGAACCTCACCTAAAATCTGCCTACTTTCCTGCACAACATAATCAAACCACTGATGCGCATCAACAGGTGCTGCGGCAGATGAAAAGCTCGGACGCATACCGCTATTGGTATCTGCCGCCAATGTAAATTGCGGTACCAGCAGCAACTCTCCTTGGATATTCTTCAAACTTAGATTCATCTTTCCAGCTTCATCTTCAAATACACGATAGCTCAAGATTTTATTTATCAGCTTGTTCGCTTTGGCCGCATCATCATTCTTTTCCACACCAAGCAACACCAACAATCCCTGCTTAATATTCGCTATTTGCTCACCCTTCACCTCAACACTGGCCCGCGTAACTCTTTGCAACAATGCAATCATCTTCTAATTTCACTTTTTACGTTTAATGGTTTCGGCTATTGCCTGCGTCGCCTTCAATAAAGACCGTGTAATACCCGGCTCGACAACTGCATGTCCAGCATCTGCAATAATATTTAAATCAGCCTCAGGCCAGGCCCTGGCTAGCTCCCAGGCCTGCTCAACAGGGCAAATCACATCGTATCGGCCCTGCACTATATATGCAGGAATATGCCTAATCTTCTCAATATCAGCAATGATTTGATTAGGCCTCAGCCAACTATCATTAATGAAATAATGGCACTCAATACGCGCAATACTCAAGGCCGCGTGCGATGCCGAAAAACTACCCACAACAGACTCATCCGTTTGCAGCGTCGCTGTCATGCCTTCCCATACCGACCAGGCCTTGGCTGCACGTAATTTTTGCACCTCATTATCACCCGTGAGTTGACGGTAATACGCGCCAACCATATCCTCTCGCTCACTCTCAGGAATCGGCTGAATAAATTTTTCCCAATAATCGGGAAACAAGCTATTCGTACCTTGCTGATAAAACCACTGCACATCTTTATGTCTCGCTAAAAAAATACCCCGTAGAACTAAGCCACATACTTTTTCTGGATGCGCCTCTGCATACAAGAGCCCCAGGGTTGAGCCCCAGGAGCCGCCAAACACTACCCATTGCTCAATATGCAGATGCTTGCGAATAAGCTCGATATCAGCCACCAAATCCCAGGTCGTGTTATTTTCCAGACTTGCATGAGGTAAAGATTTACCGCAGCCACGCTGATCAAACAACACAATGCGATAAACAGCAGGATCAAAATATTGACGATGAAAAGGCGCACACCCCGTTCCTGGACCTCCGTGCAGAAAGACCACAGGCAAACCATGTGGGTTGCCCGACTCCTCTACGTATAAGGTATGCAAATCATCTACCCGCAGATGATGGGTAACATAGGGTTTTAATGGCGGATGTAGCTCGATCATGATATCTCCTCTTAACACCAGCAAAATAAGGACTACGCCGAGTAGGAATTTCCCTACATAAAACAATCTCAAATCCCTACATGAAGCTCCTTGTTCAGCTGATGGTGAAATTTAAGCCTCTTGCTCATAATACATCATGGATAAGGGACATGGCTTCAACAAGGACACAAGGATCGTTAGGACGTAGCAAGAAAGGATGCGCAAGGACAAGGAATCTAGGGAAGTGCAGAATATATACAGGAGTATATGAAAAAACGGAACTCGCTACAACGCCATATCAATCACCAGGGCAATGGAAGCCCAAAACCCGGCACGGAAGGCTGGGTTTTTTATTGCCTGTAAAAAACTCACCGCAAATCATCTAATTAAACTTTGCAATTAACAACACAGCCTGTATCTTTGCGCCATGTCTGAATTCATAAAACCACCCAAAGGCTTATTGCGCCAAACAGGTCGCGCCCTAATGGACTTTAATATGATCCGCGAAGGCGATCGTATTTTACTCGGCTTATCCGGCGGCAAAGACTCTTTAGCGCTATTACATATTCTTTATCACTTCCAGCGACACGCACC
>Ga0316206_1001649_pt1 | contig 18494 bp, 18 predicted proteins | sample 6monthpyrite_MG_FD_204942 | JGI IMG/M metagenome (GOLD analysis project Ga0316206, IMG submission 204942) | Microbial mat bacterial communities from mineral coupon in-situ incubated in ocean water Damariscotta River, Maine, United States -... | ecosystem: Environmental > Aquatic > Marine >... | reverse complement strand
CAGGCTCAATGAAAGAGTTATTAATAAAATAGTGGCATTCAATTCTCGCCATACTTAATGCAGTGTGTGGATCGCCCAGATTATTCACCAGGCTCTTGCTGATGCGTAAACTGGCACACCGTGCCTCCCATACTGACCAAGCTTTTGCAGCTGCCATTCGGGCCAATTCATCCTCTCCTGTCAGTCGCTTATAGTACGCCTTGATCATATCCCCTCGTTCAACGAGCGGGATTGGCTGAATAAAGTCTTTCCAGTAATCCGGGAAAACATGGCTCGCTCCATCCTGATAAAACCACTGCACATCCTGATCACGGCATAAAAATATACCACGAAGAATCAATCCCGAAACACGCTCGGGCCACGCCTGTGCATAGAGCAATGCCAGCGTTGAGCCCCACGACCCGCCAAACACAACCCATTGATCTATTTCAAGAAACTCCCTTATTTTTTCAATGTCACTAATTAAATCCGGTGTCGTATTATCTTCTAACATGGCATGCGGCCGGGAAAGACCGCTACCACGCTGATCAAACAAAATGATGCGATAAACATCCGGATCAAAAAATTGCCTATGACTGGTATGACAACCCGCACCCGGCCCGCCATGCAGAAAAACGACCGGAACACCGGATGGATTACCACATTCTTCTATATATAGAACATGCGGATGATCTACATCCAGATGATGTTTCACATAGGGTTTGATTGCCGGATAAAGTTTTAACATTGATATTCAGTCACGAATCACTTCTGGTTTTAACCACTTGAATGCTGCCAGACCCATCAATAATAATGCCAGCAATACCATCCAGGGCCCGATAACAATCAGCGTATTCGCAAACCCAAAATCAAATGCCCGAAGATACAACATACCTGAGTGAAAAATAGCACCCCCGATAAATAACCAGCTAATCAGTTGCTTAACCATGCGTGGTGCGGCAAGAAAACATAATGCAAGCCCCGCCAGTATATTCAATACGGCCTCCAGATTACCATGTGCATGTGGACCGCCTTTCATACCATTGAATAATTTTCGCTCACCTTCCAGTGCGCTCAACGCCAGAATACCTTGTGTGTTTTTCTTTGCAATATCAATAGCTTTCATCGGCTCCATGGTATCTGCACTTTCAAATTCATTTTCAGACATCTGCTGTACTGCACCGACATGTGTTTGTTTACCCAGCTCCGCTTTAGCGACATCAGGGAGCATTTTAACGATCATGTACGGCCCCAGCGAGGCTGTCAGCACCAGATACAAAAAACCAAATACAATATTCTTCTTACCTATCATGACCGACTCCTTGTTGCCTGAATGAGTATGCAAACAGCAATATGACATATAATAACAAAAGTTTACAGCCACCCATGGCCGCCATGTAGGATTTCACCTACAAATCTTTCCTCCTTTTACCGACTTTCCTATTTTATTCATTGTGGCAAACTATATCCACGTTAACGATTGCCTGGATGGCAGTTGAGCAAGGAGCACCGGTATAGCGAAGGACGCTTATTTGTTATTCGAGATGGAATTTTGATAACAAGCCAATCACCTCTAGCCAATTTTTTGGCATAGCTGACCCCGGTTTATCACCGGGGTTTTTTTTGTCTTTTTTTCTCACCTGCCACCAAATCAGGCTATGTTAAGTATGGACTACAGATATGTCAGAAATACCCTACAAGTCACGGCAACATTTCCTGACTGACAAGACCCGCTTCCTTCGCCATAATAGAACCATGAATTAATGAACGGATCATCATTAAGTCAACGGAGAGTCTACAAAATTACCACGGATGGCAAGCCCGACTGAAACAACGGATTTTTTCAGTCGGGTTTTTTATTGCCTGCGAAAACGTGAGCCTGCGCACAGGATTGTTTCTTGACTTGGTGTTGTGCAAAATTCTAGAATGAATACATAAAGGGAAGCTGCTATAAATCAGGGAAATCAATATTTAGACTACGTTTCCAGCCTCTCACTTTAATATAAGAACTTTCAAAACGAACATTTATCAGGAACAGGCAATGTTTGATTTTTTAAAAATTCAGGTTTTTCCGGAAGTAAATGGCACTGTCACAATGAATGGACAAGCTGTTAAAGGAGCCTCAGTAAAACTTGTTTATGATTATAATGATAAAGAAAATACAATAGAAACAGTGACCGGGGAAAATGGTGAATTTCATTTTAATGAGAAATATATCCATACAGTACGTTTGATACTGCCATTCGAAACATCTATTCATCAACAGATCACTATTTATTATAACCATAATACTTATATTGCCTGGCGCACAACAAAATACGCTCATAAAGAAGACCCTGCTATCAGTAAAAAACTGTCATCCCTAAACTGCGAATTAACTAATGAAGAAAAAAGGCATTTAATTAATCCTGCAAGCCCTGTAAAACACGGAGCCTATAGCGTGGCACGCTGGAAAAACTAATATATTCACACTTTAACCTTAAGGACAGAGGGCATCACCATGACAAGAATTTTATCCCCTATTGATACTGCAACGGCAGCACGGGACATTTACAACGTTCGAACCAATACAAAAACAAGCACAGCAATAGACGACCTTAATAATCAATTTGATAACAAGTTTCAATTCAATGAGAAATCTCGTTTTGCTGGACGATCAGGTCTTATGGTTATCTCCAGAGAAACGGGGTTTGGACTAATTGGACAAGGGATAAATGGCTATAAAAACGATGCTATAATTATCACGCGCGGAACTAAAATAGCTCATGATTTTTTGACTGATGCTGATTGCGGCTTCAGCATAAAAAACTCATCTACCAATAAACCGGTTCATGCTGGATTTAATAAAACATTTTATTCAATGCTGCCTGAAATCAGTGCTTACCTTAAAAAAATTAATGTGAAAAACGTTCATTGTGTAGGACACAGTCTGGGCGGAGCATTGGCAACATTGATTGCTGAATGGGTTGTTACTGAAACAAGCGCAAATGCAAATCTTTATACCTTTGGTAGTCCGCGTGTAGGGCTAGCGCCATTTGCAAAGAATCTGAATGCACACAATAAGATAAAGCACATTTTCAGAGCGACTAATTCTGGTGACCCAATCACACTTGTACCACTATGGCCCTTTGTACATACTCCTGATAATGGCACTGAATACAGAGTATCCTCTGGTAATTTTTTATGGATACCTCATCATTATATGAATAGTTATATAGATGCTATAGGAAATGCTTCCAGCTGGGAAAAAATAAGACGTACTTCCAGCTTTATCCCGGACTCAACCTGCGAACAAATGCTCAACACTCCAAATGGACAAAATAGCTCATTCTGTTCACGATCACTGGAAAAAATTACTGCTACACTTTTATATTTATTACGAAAAACGGGGCTTGTTGCAGGTATCGGCTTTCAAAGCGCCATTGGCCTTGGTTCAACCATGTATGATGCAATCGCATGGAATCTGAGTAACCTTGCAGAAAAATCACCTGAAATGAAAACCCAGGTAAGTAACTTCCTTTCACATATGATGGCCTTTATTCGGTTACCCGCTACCGGTGCTGCAACGACTACAGTACAAGCAATAAGAGCCATATTTAATCGTATGATTGCGGTGTTAAACTACCTCGCTCGCAATACGTTGGCACAGTTGTTTTAATACACCCCCACCCTGACCCTCCCCCCTCAAGGGGGAGGGGATATAGCATTATATTTTTTTAACCAAAGCTATTTCATCCGGTTAATTTAAGTGAGAAAGTGTGGATGATCAATCGACGTAAAATAATATGACGACACATGACACGTCTTGTGATTAAAAAATCAACACCAGACTGCCACTGAACCAGAATCTGTTAGTCAACAAAAAATGTAAGAAGTAACTTTAGAACCAAAGCACCATTAAAAAAGCCGGGTGATTAACCCGGCTTTTTCTATCCTTTTGCTTCACGAACCGCTTTTTTACGCTCATGTTCGAGCAGTAGTTTTTTCCGCAAACGAATAAAGTTTGGCGTCACTTCAACCAGTTCATCATCATCGATAAATTCCAGCGCCTGTTCAAGGCTCTGTTTGATTGGTGGTGTAAGAACAATGTTTTCATCTGTACCGGATGCACGTACATTGGTCAATTGTTTACCCTTAAGTGGATTCACAATCAGATCGTTATCGCGCGAGTGAATGCCGATAATCATGCCTTCATACAGATCGTCACCCGGACTGACAAACATGCGGCCACGTTCCTGCAAATTAAACAAGGAAAAACCGACGGCCTTACCCGGGCCATTTGATATCAGGACACCATTCAGTCGTTGACCATAATTACCCTGTTTAACGACACCATAGTGATCGAACACACTATAGATTAAACCTGATCCCTGTGTCGCCGTCATAAACTCTGTGCGGAAACCAATCAGGCCACGTGCAGGAATAATGTAATCCAGACGCACACGGCCTTTTCCATCCGGCATCATGTCTTTCAGATCACCGCCGCGGATACCCAGTTTTTCCATCACGCCACCTTGATGCTGATCTTCTACATCAACGGTGAGCTGTTCATAGGGTTCCTGCTTCTGTCCATCAACGACCTTGACGATAACTTCCGGACGGGAAACGCCCAGCTCATAACCTTCACGTCGCATGGTTTCGATGAGTACGGATAAATGCAATTCACCACGACCGGAAACACGAAATTTGTCAGGGTCTCCGGTGGGCTCTACTCTCAGCGCTACATTATGAATCAGTTCTCGTTCAAGTCGTTCAGCAATCTGACGTGACGTAACAAACTTGCCATCTTTTCCTGCTAATGGTGACTTATTAACCTGGAAGGTCATGCTGATAGTCGGCTCATCTACACTGAGCGCAGGTAATGCTTCTACATTATTAGGGTCGCACAGAGTATCTGATATATTCAGGTTCTCGATACCGGTAAAGGCAATGATATCACCAGCCTGTGCTTCTTCCGTCTCAACACGCTCCAGTCCCAGAAAACTGAAGATCTGCAACACACGTGCATTCCGTGTTTTACCTTCACTATCGATCACTGTCACGCTGGCATTCTTTTTAACTTTTCCACGTTTAATTCGACCGATACCAATAACACCAACATAGCTGTTATAGTCCAGGCTGGTCACCTGCATCTGGAAGTCACCTTCCGTATCCACATCGGGAGGGCTAACGTGTTCTACAATAGCCTCAAACAACGGTGTCATATCACCGTCCGAGACATCGCTCTCCAATGAAGCAAAACCATTAATGGCGGATGCAAATACAACCGGGAAATCAAGTTGTTCATCTGTCGCACCCAGACGGTCAAACAGATCAAAGGTCTGGTCAACAACCCAGTCAGGTCTTGCACCCGGCTTGTCAACTTTATTCACAACAACAATGGGTCTTAGACCAAGGTCAAATGCTTTTTGAGTAACAAAGCGTGTCTGAGGCATCGGGCCTTCTGCTGCATCGACCAGCAACAGTACACTATCAACCATCGATAACACACGCTCAACTTCTCCACCGAAATCGGCATGTCCCGGGGTGTCAACGATATTGATATGATAGTCATTCCAGTCGATCGCTGTATTTTTGGAAAGAATGGTAATGCCGCGTTCTTTTTCAAGGTCGTTTGAATCCATCAGTCGCTCGACAACTTCGGCGCGATCATCAAAGGTACCGGATTGCTGCAAGAGCTTGTCTACCAGGGTAGTCTTACCATGGTCTACGTGGGCAATAATGGCGATGTTTCTCAGTTTTTCAGTCACGGGATCAAGCTCTCTTACAATATTCAAGCAGCGCATTGTACTAGAATTTAAGTATTAGCGGGAAATAATATTCAAAAAGGGATATAAAAAAGGATAATCAGGCAGGTATAAGCCCATTTATTACATTTTTCAGGTCATCCAGCCCCTGACAACGGTTAATTTCTGCTGAATTAACAACAACCTGAGCATTATTTTCATCTATGGCTTGTAACACCGCAGGATAAAGCACTGCCTGTCCGGGATATTTTTTTTCAAATTCATCCCGATGCAAAAAATCGACGCTAATTGGCAGGTCCTGGATAAACTGTTTCCATTCATCATGCTCGGATAATAACCCATGTGTAATAGAACATAGATGACAGGCATAAGTTTTGGGCGATAACATTTTATGCGCAATATCTGTCAGGGCATTAAACAAGCCACTATCAGCGTTATAGACAAATATCAGATTTTTAACTGTCTCATTCATGATTCTATGACAATGAGAGTCCAGGAAAATTCACTTTGTTGCTTTCCACGGCGGACGGCTCTTACTGGATTTACACCTGAATTGTTACACGCCGCTCCTGCGCCTGGCCCAGGCCATCCTCTCGACCATTCCGGTCTCACCTTATCCCTGCGCCCGCGGCATACGGCCATCCGGGTGTATTTCTACGGGGATATCTGTTTTGTTCTTTTTTTGTTTATTTGTATTCTGTTACACGCCGCTCCTGCGCTTCCTTGCGCTCGCGGCATACGGCCATCCGGGTGTATTTCTACGGGGATATCTGTTTTGTTCTTTTTTTGTTTATTTGTATTCTGTTACACGCCGCTCCTGCGCTTCCTTGCGCCCGCGGCATACGGCCATCCGGGTAAGTTTCTACGAGGGGCATCTGTTTTGTTCTTTTTTTGTTTACTTGTATTCTGTTACACGCCGCTCCTGCGCTTCCTTGCGCTCGCGGCATACGGCCATCCATGGCCATAAAAAAAGCCGATGGTAACATCGGCTTTTCAGATGGGATTTCAAACAATCTATATATGTGATCCTGCTTCGCTATGAGCCATTTCCAGTACTTTCTTAGCTAGCGCTGCATATTCATCACGGTAGCCGTGCAATACATGGCCTTCACCTGGCGTATAATAATCGAAACCATCAACACCATTTTCGCGTTCAAAATCAGAAAATTTCTTCTGCAGTTCGAGCATACGTTTAATTGTATCTTGCTTTTCACTCATGTTAATTTCTCCCAATAAGGTATTTAATGACAACTCCGGAATATCCGTCTGCTAACGACTCCGGTCAGTTCTATGGGTCGAAACCCACTTGTGTTTAGCGCCCGAAATACAACGAAATGAAGTATGCGGCTTGCTACAATGTGCTAATTATATCAGGCATTTTAAAATAATATATTAGTTTTTGATAATATATTTTAATAGCAGCATCAACCAATATTGAATAAAGTTGCCGAAGGTTTGTAACTAATTGTTTATTTTATCTATTTTTTATCTCAATGCTAAAAAACCAAACATGAGTAATTTACTATACAATAGTTAAATCTATAATTAATGACCTGAAAAAATGCCAAAACAACTTATTTCTATCATCGAAATCGGGGGCTACCCTGATTTCAGCTCACTCTATAAATCCGCAGGTTTTGAGGTCAGCCTCGTTAAATCTGTCCGCAAAGCCCAGTCATGCATGAAGAAACAGACTCCGAATGTGATTGTTGCCGAATTTAATTTTCAATCTGATTTTCGAGACCGTACCAGCAACCTTGAATCTTTACTGGCCACCCTCCAGGGGAAATACCCTGACTGCAAGATCATTGTATTGTATGAAAAGGAATTTCAGCATGCTTTTGATCGGCTACATGATCAATATCCCATTGATATCGCCTTGTGTTTTCCGGTCAGCCATGATGATATGCAAGCCGCGCTGCAAAACTTTAACGAGCTGGAATAAAACAAAAGCAGGTCGGCTATCAGCTAAAAATCTGACGACTGCTACGGAGCCATACATACCACCCCCCTCTGGGCAGGTGGGCGGTTATTAAATAATTAATTCGGAGAAATATTTTGAAAAATACACTTGATGCTGATGCACTGGATATTTTGTTCAACAACGCACGCAGCCATAACGGCTGGCATGATACTCCTGTCAGTGGCGAACAACTGCACCAGATCTACGACCTCATGAAAATGGGACCCACGGCTGCTAATTGTTGCCCCGCACGCATTCATTTTGTTCAATCAGATCAGGCACGTGAAAAATTACTTGCCTGCGTTAGCGAAGGCAATGTCGAAAAATGTCGCACTGCACCTGTTGTTGCCGTCATTGGAATGGACATGGAATTTTATGAAAAACTGCCAAAACTGTTCCCACATACTGACGCTCGATCATGGTACGTTGGTAACGAACAAGCCATACTGAACACCGCTACTAAAAACAGTACTTTACAGGCTGCTTACTTTATTCTGGCCGCCCGCAGTATTGGCCTGGACTGTGGCCCGATGACCGGCTTTGATGCTGATAAAATGAACGACACTTTTTTCCCGGATGGAACAGTCCGGATTAATATGATCTGTGCTTTGGGTCATGGCGATGAAAGCAAAATCTTTCCACGCAGCCCAAGGCTGGACTTTGAAGAGGCTTGCAAAATTATTTAACTGCTTATGAAAAATAAACCAAAAGCGGGTGCCGTTATTTTTGTAAAAGATATCGAAAAAATATCCCTGTTCTACAAGCAGATTCTTATGCTATCGGTTACGTATTCGGACCTCTCAAAGGTTGTGCTTGAAACAGATGCTTTTTTGCTGACACTGCATCTTATTCCTGCACCCATTGCAGAGTCGATAACCATTATAGAACCACCCCGGCCTCGGGATAACATCGCGATAAAATTATTTTTTCCGGTTAACAGTATTGCTGAAACGCGTGCACTGGCTACCTCTTTGGGTGGCTCGATTAACCCGTCCTCCGATGAATGGAACACGAGTAACTTTACAGCTTGCGATGGTTTTGATCCCGAGGGGAATGTTTTTCAGATAAGAGCATTAGTTTCATAAAAGTGACGGGCAATTTATCGCATCTGATAATCCAGCACTATACCGACAAAAATCACCAGGCCAAACCAGTGGTTGTTTAAAAAGGCCTGCAGGCATTGTTCACGTTTTCGTTCGCGAATCAGGTATTGCTGGTAGCCGGCCAGGCCTGCCGCTATCAACAATCCACTATAATAAAAGACACCCGCTTCAATTCGGTTACCCAGCATAATATAGCCTATAAAAATCATCGCCTGTATACTTGCAATGATACCGCGGTCGAGTTCTCCAAATAATATCGCAGTGGATTTTACACCTATTTTAATATCATCATTGCGATCAACCATGGCATACATCGTGTCGTATGCAGTTGCCCATAATATAGTGATGATAAACAGAATCCACGCTACTGGAGGTATGGTATTGGTTTGCGCGGCAAAAGCCATCGGGATAGCCCATGCAAACGCAGCACCCAGAAAAACCTGTGGCAAATAGGTGTGACGTTTCGTAAACGGATAGATAATAGCCAGTATTACACCACCAATTGACAACATGATTGTAAACCGGTTCATGAACAAGACCAGTGTAAATGCCAGCAGACATAACACCGCAAATAAAACCAATGCTTCACGACTGGATACCCTGCCCGCTGTTATTGGCCTGTCTTGTGTACGCTCGACCTGATGGTCTATATTTCGGTCAGCTAAATCATTTATCACGCAGCCTGCTGAACGCATCAGAACGACACCGATTGAAAAAACCAGTAGCACTCCCCAATGAGGCAAGCCTTTTGCCGCAATCCATAAAGCCGACAAAGTTGGCCACAACAAAAGGTATATCCCTATCGGTCTGTCCAGCCGGGTTAGTAGATAATATTGCCCCATCTGTTTGCGCCAGACAGACATCGGTTTTTTTTCCGCAGTTGAATTATTAGTCACTCGCAATTACCCGGTAAAAATATCTCGTTAACCAGCAATGGTTTGTCTGACAAATAAAATACTGAACGCCTGCCCCAGATTGTTTTTTTATTTTTTAATTTATTCATTGCAATATCATATAAAAAATTGTTTCTATCCAGGCTGGCTATCTGCATTTCGTCACGACGCATTGTCGGGTCTGCAAACAATACTGCACCCAGAGGTTTGGTACCCAACATTGTTAATCTTCGTACGGGGCCTTTCAGTGTCGTATGTGGAATAACTGTGCGCGCAAATACACAAGGCCTTCCGCTACACAATAAACGGACTTGTCTTATTCGCGCCAGTTGTCCTTGTTTAAGCCCCAGTGCACATCGTTCACTACGCATGGGTTTTTGCCATTGTTCGCTAACCACTTCAACTTCGAATTGCCCGTCACATGCAGCAATGAGTCTTTGCGTTAATGAATCTGTATCCAGCAGCCAGGATAAACAAGCCGGATCTACATCCGCATGGTGTAAACGTGACCACTGTTTCCAGTGTGCTTCTGAACGATTTTTTTGCTGTTTTTTTTTCACGAACAGAGGTATCCGGCTTTAGACATCGCCGTATTGTACATTATCACCCAGCCAGCGACGAATAATCTTCGGGATTTGTTGTGGATACTGATGATGCAGCGTTTCTGCCACCTGATGAACAGAAGGCATCAGTGACTGATCACGTAATACATCAGCTATACGCATTTGTACCATCCCGGTCTGCTTTGTCCCAAGGACTTCACCCGGGCCGCGCAACTCCAGATCACGTTCGGCAATAACGAATCCATCATTCGTTTCACGCATTGTTGCAAGACGTGATCTTGCCATTTGTGACAGGTTACCCTGATAGATCAACACACAATTACTCTCCTGGTGACCACGGCCTACACGTCCGCGCAGCTGATGTAATTGTGACAAACCCAGTCGTTCAACATTTTCTATGACCATCAGGTTTGCATTGGGCACATCTACACCCACTTCGATAACCGTTGTGGCCACTAACAAATCTATCTTACCTGCCTTGAAATCAGCCATGATTTTTTCTTTTTCGACAGGCTTAAGTCGTCCATGAATCAGCCCCACTCGCAAATCAGGTAGTGCCTGCTGTAGCAGATCGGATGTATCGGCTGCCGCCTGACACTGAAGTGACTCGGATTCGTCAATTAATGTACACACCCAATAGGCCTGACTGCCTTGCGCGCAAGCGGTTTTTACACGTTGCAAGACTTCACCCCGACGACTCTCCGGAATAACGACCGTATTTACCGGTTTACGACCCGGTGGCAGCTCATCAATCACAGAAACATCCAGATCCGCATATGCTGTCATGGCCAGTGTTCTTGGAATAGGAGTTGCGGTCATAATTAACTGGTGTGGTACTTGTTGTTTGTTTTTACCTTTATCACGCAATGCCATGCGCTGGTGCACGCCAAAACGATGCTGCTCATCAATCACGACAAGCGCAAGGTGATTAAATATCACTTCATCCTGAAACAGCGCATGCGTTCCAATGATCATTTGAATATCTCCATTGACAATAGCTTCCAGCGTTGCACGTCTTTCACTCACTTTCATGCGTCCGGATAACCAGCCGACCTGAATGCCCAGTGGCTCCAGCCATACACGAAAATTAATAACATGTTGCTCGGACAAAATTTCAGTCGGCGCCATCAATGCAGTCTGATATCCAGCAGAAATACAATCCAGTGCAGCAGCGGCCGCAACAATGGTTTTACCTGAACCCACGTCACCCTGCACCAGACGCATCATCGGCAATGGCTTATTAATATCACGTCGTATTTCTTCAATCACACGCTGCTGTGCCTGGGTTAACGAAAAGGGCAATGCCTGTTCAAACTGTTGCCAGTTCTGCTGATGACCTGGCAACACAGGTGCTGCATTTTTTTGCACGCGATGTCTTAGTTCACGCAAGCTGAGTGTATGCGCCAGCAATTCTTCAAAAGCCAGACGCTGCTGCGCCGGGTGTCTGCCATCCTGAAACTTCCGCACATCAATATCTGTGCCGGGCTGATGAAGTATCTCTATCGCCTCAGCAATATCTGGTAGTTTCATTTCAGATAACACGCGTTCTGGTAAATATTCAATTAAAGCAGCATCTGATTTCGCAAAACAAACCAGTGCCTGACGCGTCAGGTCACGCATTTTAAGTTGATGCACTCCGTCGGTCACGGGATATACCGGCGTCAAACTTTCTTCGGTGGGTGTTGGTACAACTTCGTTTACGTGCTCATACTCAGGATGCACCATCTCCAGGCCTTTTTTCCCTGCACGGATCTCACCAAAACAACGTATATGAGAGCCTCTGGCCAACATTTCTTTCTGGGCATTACTAAAATGAAAAAACCGCAACAATACAGAACCGGTTCCATCACTGATATGACATAACAGCATGCGACGTCGGGCAAACGTGATTTCAGTTAAATCTATCTCACCTTCTATCACTACCTGACTACCCGGACGCAACGCACCCATCGGTTGAATACGGGTCCTGTCCTGATAGCGTAACGGTAAATGAAACAGCAGATCCTGCACACAATGCAAACCGAAGCGATTAAGCTTTTCTTCTATCCTGGGGCCCACGCCTTTCAGGGCGGATAAAGGTTGTTCTATGAGTGAAACAGGATGTGTTACAGCTTTCATATTTTAGGTTAAATTGTATATTCGTATTGATCGCTATAGTTCGAGCACTGCATCCATTTCCACTTCGGCACCTTTGGGCAGGGATGCTACGCCAATAGCGGCACGTGCGGGATACGGCTCTGCAAAATAAGTCGCCATAATTTCGTTAACTACCGGGAAATTACCCAGATCAGTTAAAAAAACATTTAGTTTAGCCACATCTGCCAGACTACCCCCGGCGGCTTCCGCCACTGCGTTCAGGTTATCAAATACACGCCTGATCTGTATTGCTATATCACCTTCTACCAGCTCCATGGTTTCCGGTACCAATGGGATCTGGCCTGACATATAAACAGTTTTATTTATTTTAATGGCCTGCGAATAAGTGCCTATTGCTTGTGGTGCTTTGTCTGTTTTGATTATTTCTCGCATGATTTTCCTTTTTTGATAAATATACTATTACTCATTTACAGTCACCCCTCACCTCTCCCTGAAGGGGAGAGAACTTATAAGGCAGCTATCAGGCTAAAAGATAATCCTAGCTTTTTTTGCGACTGATTTTCATTACGTTTTTTACACGCCGTGCACGTCGCATGATATCTGCCAGGTGATCCCTGTTTTTAACTGTCATGGTGAAATGAATGCTGTTAGTCATACCGTCACGTTCTTCAATATCTACATTTTCTATATTGGAACCCATGTCAGAAATGACAGCCGCCAGTGTTGCCAGCACACCGCGCTGATTGGCCACATCAACACGCATTTCTGCAACAAAGTCTCCATCTACATCCGGTGACCACTCCACATCTATCCATTTGTCTGCCAGCTTGCGGTAGTCAGCAATATTATTGCAGTTCTCTGTATGAATAACGATACCTCGCCCGGTACTGACAAAACCAACAATGGGGTCTCCCGGGATAGGGTGACAGCATTTTGCAAAACTGACCACCATGCCTTCCGTACCTTTGATAACAAGAGGCTGAGACCGGGGTTTACCGCTATCACCTCCAGTATCGTCTTCAGTCTGAATTAGCTGACGTGCAACCAGCATGGACAAACGGCCTCCCAGTCCAATATCTTCAAACAAAGCGGCCTCATTTTCCATATTGCTAACTTCCAGCAATGCACTCATTCGATCAGATTCAACGGCTTCGAGAGAGCTATCCAGACCGACCAGTGATTTATCCAGCATGCGTTTGCCCAATTCAATAGCATCGTCTTTACGCAGATTTTTAAGATAATGACGAATGTTGGTTCTGGCCTTAGCGGTCACCACAAAACTTAACCAGGAGGGATTCGGGTTTGCCCCGTTTGCTGTAATAACTTCAACGGTTTGCCCATTGTATAACTGGGTACGAAGTGGAACCAGTCGCCGGTCAACTTTGGATGCAACACAGGTATTACCCACATCGGAATGCACCGCATAAGCAAAGTCAACCACAGATGCGCCCCTGGGCATTTCCATAATTTCACCGGCAGGTGTAAATACATAAACTTCATCAGGAAATAAATCGATTTTTACATTTTCGATAAACTCCAGTGAATCACCCGCATTTTTCTGTAATTCAATCAGGTTGCGCAACCATTCGCGTGCACGGGTGCTGGACTGCGAATCACCACTGGCTTTATAAAGCCAGTGCGCAGCTACACCTGATTCCGCTACCTCATCCATGTCTCTGGTGCGTATCTGTATCTCAATCGGCACACCAAAAGGACCAAATAAAACCGTATGCAATGATTGATAACCATTAGCTTTAGGGATGGCGATATAATCCTTAAACTTACCCGGAACAGGCTTGTATAAGCCATGCATAACACCGAGTACCCGATAGCACTCGTCTGCTGTATCAACAACGACCCGAAAAGCGTACATATCAAACACTTCACGAAATGACAGTCGCTTGCTGACCATTTTGGAATAAATACTATAAACATGTTTTTCGCGCCCGAACACTTCTTCACTAAGCCCTTCCTGGCGTAAACGATGTTTAATGGATGTTTCGATTTTGTTTAAGATTTCCTTGCGATTACCACGAGACTTCACTACCGATTCTTTCAGTACACGATATCGATGTGGGTAGAGTGCAGCCAGACCCAGGTCTTCCAGTTCCAGACGAATTTTATTCATCCCCAGACGAATCGCAATGGGTGAATAAATTTCCAGCGTTTCCCGTGCAATACGACGACGTTTGTCCGGGCGCATTACGCCCAGCGTGCGCATGTTATGTAGACGGTCAGCCAGCTTGATCATAATGACCCGGATATCTTTCACCATGGCCAGCATCATCTTACGGAAATTTTCTGCCTGCGCTTCGGCCTTTGAACCAAAGTCCATCAGGGCAATTTTACTAACACCATCGACCAGCTCGGCAACTTCCTTGCCAAATTCAATTTCCAGATGCTCCTTGGCAGTCGGCGTATCTTCAATAACATCGTGCAGGATGGCTGCAATGATACCTTGATAATCCATGCGCATATCAGCCAGAATTTTGGCTACAGCAAGGGGGTGAGTAATGTAAGGTTCACCGGACATGCGATGTTGTCCGTCATGCGCCTCTGCGCCAAACAGGTAGGCACGGTAAACTTCTTTGACTTGCTCCGGCTCCAGATACTCTTCCAGCAAATGACTCAGATGACTGATGCGAAAGATCTCATCCTGAACAGACAAGGCGTCTTTATTTAAATTAAGTTTATCGTATTGGTTCACAGCTACATACTAGCTCGAACAAGAGAGATTGGATAGTCGTAAAGATTTATAAAGGGGCGTTTTCGGGAAGCAGAAACAACGGAGAGCTGTCCTGGTAAACCAGCCGGATCAGAATGACTGATTCGGCTGTTATCGTTATTCTGTTCCTGTAGAAGGTGCTGGATCTATGGAATCAGGTAAAGCCTTGCTCAGCTCGTCAACAACTTCCTGCATTCTGGCTTCAGTCAGCTCCTGACCTTCGTCTTCAATATTCCTGTTAGCTTTTTCATCAAGAATTGACTCATCAACCAGACCTTCTGCAATTTCGCGTAATGCCATAACGGTCGGCTTGTCATTTTCCCAGGGTAACTGCGCTTCTGCACCATTACTCAATTGACGTGCGCGCTTGGCAGCAATCAGTACCAGCTGAAAACGGGTATCGACCTTACTCAGACAATCTTCTACAGTTACACGGGCCATGCGCTTACTCCACCAAATTTCAAAAAAGTTTCAAATATCAATTCAAATATAAAACAGGAACCTGATATTTTATAGGCATTCGGGGCTTTATGCCAATAATTCCTTCAACATTGCCGCATATTGTTGTTGCTGACGAGCCAATTCCAGCCGTTTGGCCACAAACACGCTACGCAAATCAGTCAATGCGCAATCGAAATCATCATTTATTATCAGGTAGTCATATTCATCGTAATGCGAAGCCTCATTGCGGGCATCACGCATACGCCTTGCAATAATTTCGTCACTGTCGGTACCCCGGCCACGCAATCTTTCTTCCAGTACGGCTTCCGATGGAGGCATAATAAAAATACCGATCGCATCCGGTAATTGTGCTCGTACCAGACGTCCACCCTGCCAGTCTATCTCCAGAATCACATCCTGACCCTGCGCCAGCTGGTCTTTTACCGCCTGTATTGAAGTACCATAAAAGTTATCAAATACCTGGGCATGTTCCAGAAATGCACCCTGCTCAACCATCTCCTTAAAAGTGCCTGTATCTGTAAAATGGTATTGCACCCCGTCTTCCTCGCCTGACCGTGGCACACGAGTGGTATGCGATACCGACACACTAATCCCTTTCGACGACTCCAGTAATGCCGTCACCAGGCTGGTTTTACCAGCGCCTGACGGGGCTGAAACGATATACAGTGTTCCGCTTACATTACAATTATTCATGTTTTTATGGTCTCTATTTTACTATTACATTTAACGCAGAGGGCGCAAAGAAACAATGATTCATTTTTACGCTAAATTTCAGAAAATTTAAAGCTATAATAGTCACTGTTAAATCCAGGCATATCTAAATCGAGAATGAAACCTATCAATAACAAGTAGCTTGATATCTACCCATGACTTCATTCCGACACAAGCTCGCACCCGGTCTCTGAATAATAAAGGAGTTGACTGATTTATCTGCATTAGCAATAAATCTCTGCGCCCTCCGCGTCTTTGCGTCCTCTGCGTTAAATAAATAAAATACAAAAAATACCCGACCTGAAATCCCTCATAAACTCAATCCAGACAATTGCTTATTATTCAATATTCTGGATCTGTTCGCGCATTTGTTCAATCAATACCTTCAAGTCTACTGATATTCCTGTTGAATCAATTGAAACTGATTTCGAACCCAGCGTATTGGCTTCCCGGTTCAGTTCCTGCATTAAGAAGTCGAGCCTGCGACCTGTCGGCTCATCACGCTCCAGTACTGAAAGCACTTCACCAACATGGGTTTGAAGCCTGTCCAGCTCTTCATCAACATCCATTTTCTGTAGTTGCATCACCAGTTCTTGCTCAAACCGGGGTGGGTCTACTTCTATATCAATAGCTTCCAGTCGGTCACGCAGGCGTTGACGCAAGTTTTCCCGGATAGCGGGCAACTGCTGGCGCAGTTTTTCAACAAGCTCACCCGCACTATGACAGCGGGCCTGAACGACTGCTTTCAGACTGTGACCTTCACGCTCCCGATTTTCTATCAACTCCTGAAGGGTGTCATCCAGCAATTGAGTGGCTAATTCCTGCACCGGCTGCATGTTAGCTTCAGTCTCTTCAACAACCCCTGGCCAGCGTAAAATATCCATCGATCTGAGCGAACTGTTGCCATCAGACATCTGGCTTGCCTCACGATGCAGCTTTAATAATTGCGCTGCCTGATGCTGATTCAAGCGCGTTTCACTCAAAGCACCCGGCTGTCTGCAGAAACGTAAATTACACTCAACCTTGCCACGGCTCAGCCGGGTGGTCAGCTTTTCACGTACAATGGCCTCTAAACTCCGTAATTCTTCAGGCAAACGCAAGCTTAATTCCAGATAGCGGTGATTAAGAGAGCGTATTTCCCATACCAGACTACCCCATTCCTGCTGACTATCCTTACGTGCAAACCCGGTCATACTCTTTATCATTTCAAGTTACCTGTTACCTGGCCGATATTACCTTGAACAACCTTGATTTTATTGAAAAATCAGGACGAATCATCATCATTGAATTTCTGCGAATATGCAGGACTGATAACATACGGCCAGCAGCGACAAATGACAAGCCAAATTCAACATTTAAAGTCCAATACGGTTATTGAAAACTTCCGTATTAAACAAGTGCTTGGCGGTGGCGGGTTCAGCATTGTCTATCTGGCCGAAGAACTCGATAGTCAGCGTGAATTTGTTATTAAGGAATATATGCCTAAACGCCTGGCAAAGCGCGAAGATGGTGCCAGCGTCATACCCAAGGATGACAGTACCGTGCTGGCGTTTCAAAAAGGCAGGATGATGTTTTTTCAGGAAGCCAGCACACTGGCAACCTTGCAGCATGAAAATATTGTCAATGTACGCAGTTTTTTTCGTGCTAATAATACGGTATACATGGCTCTGTATTATGAAAAAGGTATTGATTTACAAGGTTATATTCAAAAACAGCAAAAGTTACTCAGCGAAAAATTTATACTCACTGTTTTCCCCCCTGTCATAGACGCACTGGAAATGATCCATGATCGCGGTTACCTGCATCTGGATATTAAACCCGGGAATATCCATTTACGTGGCGGTGCCCGCCCGTTATTACTGGACTTTGGCGCCGTTCATCAACGCCAGTTAAGCCGTGAAGACCAGATTGGCCGGGTCACGACCAAGGGATATTCTCCTGTCGAACAATATAAACAACATGGCTACGTTGGCCCCTGGACCGATATTTATGCGCTGGGCGCCACCCTTTATACCTGTATGGCAGGAAAAGCACCTCCCTCTGCCAATCAACGTCACGATGATGATATAATGCAGCCCGCTGTAAGTGCATTTCGTAAGCATTACTCAAAAAGTTTGCTGGAAGTCGTTGACTGGATGCTTGAGGTTGATCCTGAATGCAGGCCTCAAAACCTCAATGACCTGCGCGAAGCCATGTCAGCTCAGGAGCAACCAACTAAATCTTTAAGCGCAAGACTGTGGGACAGGATAAG
>Ga0316206_1001648_pt1 | contig 18503 bp, 18 predicted proteins | sample 6monthpyrite_MG_FD_204942 | JGI IMG/M metagenome (GOLD analysis project Ga0316206, IMG submission 204942) | Microbial mat bacterial communities from mineral coupon in-situ incubated in ocean water Damariscotta River, Maine, United States -... | ecosystem: Environmental > Aquatic > Marine >... | reverse complement strand
CCAAGCCGCCGCCAAGCTCGAGCTCGAATGCTGGAGGCGCTGCGCCGCCAGCAAGGATCGTGACCGGATCGAAGGTCGGCTTCGGAGTTGGTCGGGCCTTGCGCTTGGCCCCGTAGAGTTTCCAGGTGTTGATGCCACGCTCGCGGGCGAAGGCTGCGAGGTTGAGGCCGGAATCAGCCTGCTCGCGAAGGAGGTCTTGGACCTCGTGGCTCTCGGGCGTGCGAAGGGTCCGGTCGGTTGTCGGGGTGTCCATGCGCACGAGCATGGACGGGGTCGGGGGAAGCTGCGAGTGCCGAGGCCGATCAACCGAATGGGCTCACCGGACGGCTACGACCTGACACCACGACGCGGCCGCAGATGGCGAGCAGGCGAGCCCGTGCTCGACGCAGGTGGAGTTTGGCGGGATCGTTGATCGTCATGACCTTGCCGGAGTCCCCAGCCAAGAGCCTCAGCGTGTTCAAGAGGTTGTACGCGAGCCCGTGCAGGCAAAGTGCTGCGGCGTTCGCGGCCTCGGCGTCGATCGGCTTGCTCCGCACTTGGACCGGGAAGTTGTTGATCTTCGACTTCGGGCGGTTCGAGCTCGACAGGAAGCCGTCGATGACCGATTGGTGCTCGCCGATGTGGTTCTCCATCGTGCCACGCTCGCGGTAGAGACCCAGGTGTCGGTGGCAAGTAGAAAAGGGACCCCAATGGCACGTTGAAAAGGGACCCCCTCGGGTACGGGGAAAAAGGGTGTCTTGGGGGCTTGGCCCCCATTTGATCTGGGCAGGCCCACGATAGTGGGCCTGCTTCCATCGAGGCCTGAGCGGGCGTAGCCCGCCCTGGCCGCTCCCCCATGGGGGAGCGCGATTTTCGCCGCCTCGTGCATGCTCACTTCTCGAGGCCTCGCTCGTCTTTGCGAGCCCTCGCCTCTCGCAGCCTGAAGCTCACGCCCTCGGTCTGCAGGATCGCGGCATGGTGGGCGAGCCAATGGCCCGTCTCGCCAAGCATCACGCCGAGCGGATGGAAACAGCCCGCGCGATAGTACTTGTTGTGCTCAGAGCCCGGCTGGTGACCGTGGACCCGATGCGGAAAGGAGTCGATGTCGGGCGTGATCGGCTCGAGCTTCTCTCCACCGTTCATGGCGTGGACCGAGCGCGCGGCCGAGTCGAAGATGGCGTCTTCCAATACGCTCAGATTCTCCGGTGCAGCGAGCGCACCAAGCAGCCGGGAAAAGGTCGGCTGCGAGGCGAGCACGCCATCGTCGCCATCGAGCGGAGACAGGCCGCGGCGGTCCGATGCAGCCATGCACTAGACGGGATCGAAGCGCAGCTCGCTGGTCGCCGTTTCGGCCGAGCTTTGCGAAGCCATGGTGTAGATCCAGGAGCGCAGAAGGCTCGCTTGGCTGTGCTGGACGCGCGCGGGATCGCGTGGGTCGTGGAGCCTGACGGCGAGGCTCGCTGTGGTGCCGAGCCGCTGGTCGAGCTCACGGAGAAGCGGGATTCCCGCGAAGCGGGTGGGCCGGTCCGGGCGCCCTTCAACCCGAAGGGAATCGTTGAAATCAAAGCGAATCGAAGGAAGGTGGGAGTCTCCCATCGGATGTCGGTAGGTGTCGTGCGGTTTGTTCTAATTGACTACTGTTACGGGACTTATCTCGACCCGTTGGGGCCTAATCCAACTACTTGGTGAATAAGGCAGGCTCAGTTTGAGGCTAGGCAGGGCAAAGGTTGATCTAAAAACTGAGCTCTAAGCTTGAAGCGAAGCCGCGATTGGATTATATTGCCGCCACCAGCACGCGGTATTCAGATCAATTTGCCTATGCGGGCCGCTCTGTTAGGGCAATGTCGGCTGAAAGTGAATCCTAACTCGTACTCTGAGCCCTTTATCCTATGAATTGTACTCTTCCCTCCGCATGCGGATTGGCTGTAGTCCTCTTTGCTGTGTCTTTTTCCGCTCCATCGGGAGGGGCAGTTCCCCAGCAGGCCTGCCATGGCAAGGGGACAATTAGGGAGGTCGATGGTGCTCCTGATGAATTCATTCTCTATTGCAATGGCGAGTGCGGTGTTGGCGGTGAATGTGCACCCCAGGAGAATGACTACTTTCAAGGCTATGTAGCCTGTGGGTGTTCCGATAGTGTTCCCGCGTGCTGCCACATAGTTCTCACGGGTGCTGAGGTTATTGTTCCGGATTGGTATCCATATCCTCCGCCCTACGGCACGGGCGATGGTTACTTTATGCTGGGGGGGTGCGGTAGCAATTGCGATGACCCAACCTGTGTTATTGGATGGAACCCTGGGCAGCAGGGCTGGCTCGCCCACTGCCCATAAATCCTATATGCAAAACCTCACCTGTAACATGCCATGATTCCGTTGGCTAGGCGGCGACGCCTATCGATTGCTGCCATGAATGGCGTGTATAGGTGCCAGGAATTTGAACACTTCCGAGTTCTAAATGGCGCGATACCGCTTCGCTAATCCCTTACTTTGTAATCGTTTTGTACTCTTGATTTACTGCTATGGGAAACCGTTGGTTACGGACTGCAGGTATTCTGGTTGCGCTCGCCCTCTTGGCCGCTTACCTGCTCATTCCACTTGACTCGGGGGGTAAGCTGGCTCTTCAGCCGCAACTAGTTGGTGAAGACACTGCTCGCAATACTGGAGTGGGCGAGCCGGTCGGCAAGTATTCGGATGTGATCCGAGATGCCGTCTATGGAGAAAGTGAACGTGTTGAAGGCGCTGTTTTTAACCTATCACGGGTTCGGGTTGAAAATACTTCGCATGCGCCTATTTCTGATGTTGCTGTATATCTTCGTAGTCGCGCAAATTGGGAGCTAGTGGCTTACACTGATAACAATGGCGAGGTAGTCCTTCCTGAGATTGACGGCGCCGACTACATCGTTGCACGCCACCCAGACTATGCGTTAGCCCAAATTGATACTGCGGAGTATATCGAGCGTTCTCGGCCAATCGACGGAGATCGAGAGGTCGTGGAGACGATTACGCTCATTCCAGGGGGAGCGATCTCCGGCCGAGTTGTTCTGTACCCATCTTTGGAGCCAGTGGGGGAGGGAATAATTGTCTACGCGAGAGACGCCGCAAACCGATCTGTCAGTCCCAGCGAGGCGACTCTTGCAAGGGATAGCGCGCCTGTCCTCGCGTCAACCAAGACCGGGCCGAATGGCGCCTTTGTGATCGAGTGCCTTGACAGCAGGCGCGAATACATGCTAGCCGCTGCGACCGATGGGCTGTATAGCGGAAACTCAGCACTGGTATATGCACCAGGACAGAGTGACATTGAACTCAAGCTCAAACCATTGTATACAATTTGGCACGTTCCGCAGAGCCCCCTAGGGGCAATGGCACTTCCCAGTGATTGGGCCGACCAGTTCCTGAGCACTCAATACATGAGGATCAGGAATGTTACAAATGCAGGGTGGGTTATGGTTCCTGATTCTATAGCGAATCTCGCCGCTGGGCAAGGCATTGAGGAAACGCATCGTCGCTATTTTGCGGTCATGCAACCGCGGTCTCCAGGCCAGCCAATTAGTCCCTTGAAGATTGAATTCAGGTTTCCGGGGCATGAACCACTCGACTTACTAGTCCAACCTGAACTCTTAACTCGGAAGACGCGCTCTACTATAGTCGAACTCACCCCGATAAGTGGCGTCTCGTTTTTGCAGTTGTCTGTTCGTGCAGAAAACGCACCATTCGACCTTGCGAGAGCTTGTTCGAGTCAATTCGCAGGAACTCTTCTTCTCGACTCGGAGACTGGGCCAGCGGTTTCGATCGGGTTGACCTTTGGTGATCTTTACAAGGGGACACTAGTGAGCGGTTTGATTCGCAAGCAGTACCGCGCCAAGTTTATTTCTTCGAGTGGCTACTTGGTACTGCCTTCAGCGAGCGACAGTGGCGCCGGGGAGTGGTGGCAACTAGGCTTGCATGGGGACCCCTCCATCCTCCTTATCGACCTTTCCAACGCCTCCGGTATTGAACTTGAGATGTTGGATCCATTTGGAATGCCCAAGCGGTCATCTGTGGGCTTTAGGCCATTCCAAATTCAGGCGACATCCACAGGGGATGAGAAGGCCATCAATAAGGGAACGATCAACGCTAGGGGCTTGAATCGACTTGAAAGAGCTGTCGCCCTAGTGCAGCCAGGAAAGTACCGTATTGAATCAATTGGTCCATTGATAAGTCTGATCCCACCAATGGAAATGGGTTCTGAAGGGGGATTCTTAGAGCCGATTACAACGAAGCTTGGTCCGGGTGAAACACTGCACTTGTTGTGGCAGGATCTGTAAGACCCGATTCTGCATGAATGCGGTCACGGGTGGCCGGCATGCCCAGAGACAGAGCGCCGGTCGCGGGCGCGCTGACTGTTGTTGTTGGCGATTAAGCCGACAGTCCCCCCAGTCAGGACCCCCGCCTCGCACCCAAGTTGGAGGGCGTTCTCGCCCCTTCGCGCCTAGTCTCCGGCTATGTGCTACGCTTCGTGTAGCATGTGCAGCACTCTCTGTTTAGGCATCGGGGCGGGGTGGCGTCATTCCCGCTGAGCACACTACTTTCCCGTCTTGCGAGGCTTCGGCTTCAGCAGAGAGTGAAGCATTCCGAAGGGCCAATGGCGGCAATCCGGCAGCGCGCCTACAGCACGTCGGTGAAGAGCTCGGGTTCGGGGTTGGGGATCACGACCTTGGCGACCAAGAGGCCGCGCTTGCCGATCTCTCTTGCGCCGGCTTCGATTGCGGCGCGCACTTGGCTGACCTCGCCGGTCAGCATCAGGTAGCCCTTGCCACCGATCGCCATCGCGACGTGGATGCGGAACAGCGTCACGTCGGCGGCCTTCACGGCGGAGTCGGCGCCTTCGACGATGGCGGTGACTGAGAAGGCCTCGAGCATCCCCAGCGCGTCCTTGTCGGCTTCTTTCAAAGCGACCGTGGCCGAGATGGCGGGGAAGATGCGCGGGTCGACGTCGGGGATCATCAGCTCGTCGATCAGGGCTTCGGTCGAGAGCTCTTTGCCCGCAGCCAAGCTGTGCTTCACGGCCTCGACCGATCCGCCGATCATGATCATGTACTTGCCCGAGCAAATCGTGCGCGCGATCAGCACCTTGATGTCGGCGGCCTTGATCATCGCGTCTTGCACCGCGTGTGCGACGGCGATCGACGACAGCTCGAGCATGCCGAGCGCTTCCATGTTCTTCGTCATAGTCCTTTCCTAATGATGACGTCTTCGTCGACGAAGGCCACCGTGCCCGCCATCGAGGCATGCACCGCGACGCCTAAGCCGTCGGGCGCGTTGCCGATCACGTCGCCGGGCCGCACGAAGCTGCCGGCCTTCACGCACGCCACCGACGGCGCACCAATGTGCTGTTTAAGCGGGATGCGCACCTCGACCGGATCCCAGTTGATGTCGACAAGCGGCCCCGTGTTCACGAACCCGGTTAGGTCGAGCTTCTTCATCAAACTCGACACCGGCACGTGCCGGAACTCTTGCATCGAGTGCGGTTTCGAGGGCTTGCCCTTGGCCTCGTGCTCGAGACCATTCGTGCGCATCATGACCTTGTTGTCGGCGCAGGCGTCCTTCGGAAACAGGTCCTCGGGGCACGCGTACAAGGAGCACAGGTTGCACTCGCAGCAGAACTGGCTGCCGAGCACCATGCCGTCGCCGACCATGTTGAACTGGAGTCCGCGCATCGCGAGGTGCGGCTCGACCGGGTGGCCGAGCAGGTAGCGCGGGCACAGCTCGGTGCAGAAGCTGCACTGGTCGCAGGCCGACTTACCGATGATGTCGCGTGCGCGCTTTTGTGGCTCGTAGCGCCGCAGGACCGTGTGCCCCTCGGGGAAGCACACCAGCGCGCCGGTCGTGCGCGTGACGACGGCCTCGGGATCGCGCAGCAAGTCGCCCATCATCACGCCGCCGACCAAGACGCCACCGAGCTGCGTCATGTCCACGCCGACCGCCGCGAGCACGTCGCTGTACCGCAGGCCCACAGGCGCATGCACCGTCACCGGCTCGGGCACCGCGCCCGCGATCGTCAGGTACTTGTGTGTGACCGGGACCTTGCGCGCCATGTTGAGCAGCGACTCGACGTTCGACACCACGCATCCGACATCGAGCGGCAGTCCACCCGGCGGGACCACGCGGCCGGTGGTCTCGAAGATCGTCACGAACTCGTCGCCAGCAGGGTAGAAGTCGCCGAGTGGCGAGACCTCGATGTCCGGCTCGTGCTCAAGCGCCTCTTCGAGCGCCGCAATGCGATCGTGGTACTTCTCCTTGATCGCCACGATGCCCCGCTTCGCACCGACCGCTGCCATCAGTTGCCGCAGCCCGTCCAAGACCTCGTCTTGAAAGTGATGTAGAAGTTCTTTGTCCTTGTGCAAGAGCGGCTCGCACTCGGCCGCGTTCACAATCACGATCTCGGCCTTGGCCGACGCCTTCACGTACGCCGGAAACCCCGCGCCGCCAGCGCCCACCACTCCGCAAGCGCGCAGCTGATCCGAGAACGTTGTCATGGGGGCAGAGTATCGTTGCGCCAGAGCAGCGGCATCTACTGGGTCGCGTTAATACGGTGCCAGGCACGATTCACCCGCTAAGGGCTCATCCGCGGTCACCGTATGGATCCGCCCTCCCAGGTATCGAGCAAGGGGCGCCGGAAGTAGACCCAGCGCATGGCCCCGGGTGTCGCGGCGCGGATCGAGGCTTCGGCGAGCTCGCCTTCCTTCGGTGCGGGGGCGGTGAAGACCAGGCCTTGGCCTTCGGACTTGCGAAGGGGCCCGAAGCGAATCACGAGTCCTCCCGTGGCGATCGGCCCGCTGGGGAGCGGGCCCGCTTCGAGCCACGAGTCCTCGACGAGCTTCGGGGCGCGGCCTGTGCGGCGGAAGAACTCTGCTTGCCAGTAGCGCGCGGCGGCGAGCGCTTGCGCGTTGAGCTCGGGGTTGCCCGTCGTCTCGTAGACGAGCACGACTCGAGTGGGATCGAATCCTCGCGCCTGCAGGGCTGGGGGCGGGCCCTCCTTGTGTGGCGGCCGCGGAGCGCCGAGGGCCGCCAGGCAGCGATCTGCATGCGCGTCCGTCTCGTCGTAGACCTCGAGGGGTGCAAGCACCCGGCCGGATGGTGCCGGCGCGCTCGTTGGCGAGGCGTTCGGAATGATCGACGATTCCTGGAACGTGATTCCCAAGGGCGCGATGCGAGTTCCATCGTGCCACTCGTTGCAGAAGGGGAGAGCTCCACCTTCCGGCTTCGGGCTCCCGTAGTGGAAGTGCGCTTGCAGTGCTGCGTCCGTGGAGGCGTTGAAGATGGGGACACCGATGAAGCCGGATCGGGTCCGGAACTCTCCGTTGGGTTCCTCCGTCCGATCGAGCAGGGCCCAGGACGCAATGACGAGTCGGGGCACCGGCTTCCACAGCTCGAACTCGAAAGTGCTCTGGATGTCGACGAGCCAGATCGTGTTCTCTCCCGCGTGCAGAGCGACGGGGTAGCCGAGGCCACCTTCAAGACCTGGATCGCCCGGCACGGCCACTCCGTTCACGAGCACAAGGCGTGCGCCTGGTGCGCGCGCGAAGCGGACCTCGTCGCGGTCCGAGTGGATGCTTGCAACGGCGGCGAAAGGGCCTTCGATCAACCGCTCCTTCGAGGCACCGTGGGCGCTGTCGCCAGTGAGCGCGTCCGGACTTGCATTCGTTTCCACGAGCGCGCGCTCGAGCGTGGGCAGGTGCACGCTCGCGTACAGGGTCCAGAGTTTGGGCCGGAGACTCGGGGCTTGGGGCGCGAGGTCCGCGTCCAGCCTGTCGAGGTCTTCCCACTCACGCGCGAGCCAGGCGTCGCGAGCAAGGTCGTACCGATTAGGAGGCGGAGTGGGGGCCGATGTGAACTCTGCCACGGGCTCTTGAGGGGTGAGGACAGTCAGAGCGATGAGCGCGAGAATCATGCTCGCAGTCTACAAGGGGGACTCACGGATGGAAGTCACCGCCTCGTAACGGGGAAGTCCATGCCTGCTGGACGGCACGGACTCCGTCGGTGATACTCGGGGCATGTGGCTCTCCTTCTTGCTCGCGTTCGCGCTCGCCGCTCCACCTCGCGTGGCTGCTCATCTTCAGGACGATGAGCCCGCGACCGAGGCGCCGCATTGCGGGGCTTGCGGAGATCGCGGCTATGTCGACTGCCGCAAGTGCGAGCCGTCGGAGTGCTCGGATGAGCGCGTGCTGTTTTGCTCGGTGATTGCGGCGTGCGAGACGTGCGGCGGGACCGGGCGTGAGGAGTGCACGCGCTGCGACGCCGTGCCGGCGCAGTCGATTGCCGAGCGCAAGCTCGCGGTCGCGAAGTGGCGCGACGAGCGCGCGGAAGTGAACGAGTATATGGAGCGCGAGCTTGTGCAGATGGAGTCGGCGCACTTCGTTCTGGTGTTCGATGCCAAGGGCGTGAAGCCGGCGCGCAAGAAGCTCGGCAAGCATGCGGCGGCGCACTTGTACTTGGATCGGCTCGAGGACTTTCACGCGCTGTTTGCGAAGGACCTTGGCGTGAAGGAAGAGGACTGGTTTGGCAAGACCACGGTGATGATCTGGGGCAAGGAGGCGGACCAAGTGCGCGCGTCGCCTCGTTACACGTTGCAGCCGTCGAACACCGCGTCGAAGCTGATGGGCGCGAAGCCCGTGGTCTCGATCTACTACGACAAGTCGCACCTGCACGAAGAGTTCGAGCTGCATCAGGCCGTTGTGCATCACGTGGCGCACTGCTTGTTGTCGAATGCGTTCGACGGCATCTGGCCCGGCAACATCAAGGGCGGCTGGATCGACGGCGGCTTGGCGCATGCCTACGAGGTCGAGTTGTTCGGCGGTGTGCGGCACTACTGCTACGTCGAGTCGGACTCGATGGGCATGTTCAAGTTCGGCGTGTGGGAGCGCAGCGTCTTGAGCGACGTGAAGGCGAAGAAGGAGCTGTCGTTCTTGGACGTGACCTCGCGCCACACGTCGCAGATGACACCCGAGCAGCACATGTTCGCGTGGTCGTTTGTGGATTACATCAAGCGCGCGTTCCCTGAGAAGCTCGGCCCCGTCGCGCGCGCCCTCAAACAAAAGCAGCCGATCGCGGCCGTGATCCGCGAGCAGTTCGACCAGAGCCTGTTTAGCTTCCACGAGAGCTGGCGCGAGTGGGTCTTGGCGACGTACTCGCCGAAGAAGAAGCAGCCGCGTAGCCGCTGAACTGTGGGTGCGCGCCTGTCGTTAGCGTGAATCGTGCCTGGCACCGTATTCACGCTAACGACGACCAACGACCGACGCCGGGCGCGCCGACCGCGCAGTCACGAGCACGCCGTACTCACGCGGCTAGAGCTCGAAGCGCATGCCTTCGCGGGCGAGGTGGAAGCCGGCGGCGCGGACGGTGGCGGCTTCGGGGCTGGACTCGGTGGAGGCGGGGTTCGAGTGGTTGAAGTGCGTGAAGTAGATCTTGTTGCGCTCGTTGGCGGGCAGGCTGGCAAAGCGCGCGAGCGACTCGGCGATGAACGGGTGCGGGATCTCGTCCATCGCGCGTCCGGGCAGCTCGTCCGCGTCGAAGAACGTGCCGTCGACAAGCGCGTAGTCGACGTTTTGGATGACGTCCTCGATGCGGGTCGTGGTCCAGCGCTCCCACTTGTCGATGTCGGGCAGGTAGAACAGCGCGGCGCGCGGCGTGCGAATGAGGAAGCCCACCGTGTCGCTGTATTCATCGCGGTGGGGGACAAGAAGCGCCGTGACCGTAAGGCTGCTGAGAGATGCGTTCCCGTCTGCATCTCCTGCATCGTCCGCGTCTTCCGCACCGTGCGCACTTTCCGCGTCTTCCGCGGCGCCACTTGCGAGCTCGAGTGGCGTGCCGGGCGTCAGGACCTCGATGTCAAACGTGCCGCGTTCGAGCATCTGATTCCAGGGTGCGTTGCTCTCGAAGAAAGCGGCGAGGCGCGCGGTCACGAAGAGGCGCTGCGCGGTGGCACCGTAGGCCTCGCGGCCGAGTTGCAGAAGGCCCGCATAGTGCCCCATGTGCGCGTGCGTGAGGAAGATGCCGTCAAAGAGCGGCGCGCGGCCAGCCGGCTGGATCCGCGTTGCGGGGTGGCCTCTTGCGCGCTCGACTTGCGCGATGAGATCCGGCGAGGCGTCGAAGAGATAGCGCTTGGCGTTCGCGGGATCGGCCAGCAAGAGCGACGTGACAAGGCGCCGGTGTTTCGGGTCCGCGCGCGCGGCTTCGCAGCGCTCGCAGTCGCAGCCGATTTGCGGCTGACCTCCGTCTTGCGCCGTGCCAAGAACCAGCACAAAGGGCGCCCGATTTGGAGCGACGGCTTGCGGGGCTTGGCAGCCGGCAAGCAGAGCAAGCAGCGCGAGAACGACGCGGCGCTCCATGCTCAAAAGCTACCGATCGAGATGTCGAGGGCGTTCGTTAGGAAGTAGTTGGAGGCCGGGTCGAAAGAGGCCGCGGAGACGCACAGGCGCACGCCGACGAGCGCGCAGTCGTAGGGCATCTGGAAGTCGAGCGGCGCGCCGGGGCTCTTGAAAAAGTACAGGAATGGTGTGCTGCACAGCGTCGTGCCGGAAGGCGGCGTGGGGATATTGGCGGGGATGGCGCTGACGGCGAAGACGTCGAGTATGGCGTTCGGCACGAAGGTCGTGTGGTCGACGACGGGGTCCCAGACGATGCCGATGATCGGCGGGCCGGAGAGGCCGGGCAAGAGCGCGAAGGGATTGGGCGGCGTGCCGAGGCGGACGGTCTCGGAGCCGGCCAGTGGCGTGGTGCAGCCGGGCGCGATGCTGATCGTGTCGATGCCGCACTCGATCCGAATCGGCGGCCAGGGGCCGTTGGGGCTCATGGCGGTGAACTTCAGTAGCTGCGTGGTCGCGCTGGCCGTGAACGGCATCGTCTGGGTCTCCCATGGTCGGGGGACGCCGAGCGGGGGTTTGGGCATCTGGCTCGAGAAGAAGGTATCGGCACCAAAGTCGACACGCCAGAAGCCATGGGTGTCTTGCACGCCCGCGCCGTTGGAGACGGTCTGCTCGAAGCTGATCTCGTACGACGCGCCGATCGTGAGGCCGGTGACTTGCTGCGAGATCCACTCGACTCCGACGTCGTTGCCTGCGCCGTGGACAAACGTGCCGCCGCCATTGCTTGGCAGCCAGACCGTGCTGAACGCGGTGCTCGTCTGATTCCACAGGTCGGTGCCACCCCAGACACCTGTCCAGCCCGGTGGCACGACGGCGTTGAAGGTGGTGAAGTCGGCGACTCCGGTGAGGTCGCCGTTGACGATACTCTGGGCAGAGGCGCCCGGCGCAGACGCGAAGAGCGCGGCAGCGCATGCAAGCGCCAGGCAACGAGACGGCGAGCGGTGGGGGTTTTTCATGGACCGACTGTAGCCGCTCCTGGCGAGGTCTGCACGGAAGGCGCGGCATTCCACCAGCCCGCTGTGAGTCGCGGCTCTACAGGCGCTTCTTGACTTCGTCGAGGATTGTCAGCGCGCCGTCGGTGAAGCCGTGGATGTAGCGGGCCGGCGGCGCGGGCTCTTCGGCGCGCTCTTGCCAGAAGGCCTCGCAGTCGCCGGGGGCGATCGCGTTTTGGGCGGCTTCGGCGAGGTTGACGTCCTTTTCCCACTGGCTCGGCGAGGCGCTCCCGGCGATACGCTCGAGCTGCATCAGCGCGGGCCACTCGGCGGCCTCGCGGGCCCAGGCCATGCCCGCGATCAGGCCCTCGCCGTAGCGGTCGGCGGCGATCTCGAACGCAGGCTCGGTCACATACGTCTCGCGCGAGGCGCGCAGGCGCTCGACGGCCTCGGCCATCGTGAACTCTTTGGGGGTCGGGTCGAGCTCCTCGAGCTTGCGCTCGTAGGCCTTCGCGGCGACCCCGGACCAGTTCACGGGCTCTCTCAGGGCGTCCATGCGGTCCTTGAGCTCGTCGGGCAGTGAAATGTTCATGCGTGCGGTCATGTTGGGGCCTCTGGTGTGTATGCGATGCGCATGCAGGATACACACCGCATGCGCATCGTGCGCGTTTCGACCTCAAAAACGCGCTACAAGCTCTCCCGGATGCGTCGGTAGGCGTCGAAGCGCGCGGGGTGCAGATCGCCAGCATCGGCCGCGGCTTGCACGGCGCAATCGGGCTCGTGCAGGTGCGTGCAGTCGCCGAAGCGGCAGGTGGCGGCGAGCTCGACGAGCTCGGGGAAGTAGGCGGCGACGTCGGCCGCCGCGATCTCCCACAGGCCGAACGAGCGGATGCCGGGCGTGTCGATCAGGCGTGTGCCGCCAGCCAATTCGACGAGCTCGGACGAGGTGGTGGTGTGGCGGCCCTTGCCGTCGAACTCGCGACCGCTTTTGGTGCGGCGCTCGCGCTCGGGGTCGATCACGTTCAGGAGCGAGGACTTGCCAACGCCGCTGTGCCCGATCAACACGCAGGTCTTGCCGGCCAGCGCTTGCAGGAGCTCGTCGGTGCCGGCGCCGGTCTCGGTCGAGGTCATCAGGACGGTGATGCCGAGGTCGCGGTAGGGCATCAGCCGCGCCTCGATGTCTTCGAGTTCGTGCGGCTCGACGAGGTCGACTTTGCTGAGGCAGATCACCGGCGTGGCGCCGCCGTGCCAGATCGCGATCAGGCAGCGGTCGATCAGAGCGGGGCGGAAGTCCGGGCTCTTGGCCGAGGCGACGAGGACGGCGACATCGACGTTGGCGGCCAGGACGAGCGCGCGATGGGAGTTGTGGGGATCGGGGCGCGCGAGCACCGTGCGGCGCTCTTCGATCGCGAGCAAGTGCGCGGGGCCGTTGCCTTCGCGCCGCCACTGAACTTGGTCGCCGACGGCGGGTTTGGGGCCGTCCGGCCGCAGCATGACGGTGACGTCTTCTGTGTCTGCGCGCACTTGGATGCGGTCGCGGGCCACGGTCAGGACGAGCCCGGGTTGGAGCCCTGCATCAAGACCGCGGGGATGTTCGCTCGCGGCCTCTGGAGCCCGCTTGTCTCGGTCGAGCTCTTTGGCGGGCTTCATCCGCGCAAAGCGCGCATCGTCGCCGTTCGCGTCGGGCGACCAGCGTCGCTCGGCGCGCCGGTCCTTCTTCTTGGTTTTGCGCTTCTTCGAGAGCTCCTTGAGGAGGCGCCTCTCGACCATGTTGTTCTGCGCCTTCATCGCGCGGGCGTGGCGCTTGCTCGTAGCTTGCTTGTCGGGTTGATCCAAAGCTGGAATCCGGGTGCTGTGCGTCCAGGAAAGAACGCGGGCGTGAGTGGGGCACGCGCCGGAAGCTCAAGCGCCGGCTGAAAAATCAGCCGCGCGAGCGGACCGGGGGCGTGTGGTGAAACCGAGGGGCCTCACACCGCTCGCCGGAGTCTTGGAATCAGGGCAGCCCAAGCGGGCCGCTCGACCGATTCTTAGCCTTGCACGAGGGTGGAGGCGGCGTTCACAACGGTCACAAGTTGAATCATGGACATGGTGGCCTCCGATGCTGGATAAAGAGTTGCGCGAGCCGCGTTGCTCGCACCCATTCGATCATACATGGGATGCGCCAGGCGGCAAGGTTCAAAGTCGGCGCCGCTCGGCGCACGACTGCACACGGCGCAGCCAGATGCTGCCGCCGGAGCGAGGCCTTAGCCGAAGGACCTCTCAGCGCTCTCTTGCCTCTGCAGCCGCTGGCAATTCCGCCCAGTGCAGGCCGGGCTGATTGTGGTGCTCGGTGTGGTAGCCGATGTTGAACATCGTCAGGTTGAACGCCGGGACGGGGAAGTCGGCGGAGTGGGGTTGGGTTTTGTCTTCGAGCCAGGGCTCGCACTCGGCGTGTTGGATGTACATGCCGCGGCCCATGGTCATCGTGTTGGCGAGCCAGTGCGGGAGCAGCCAGAGCCAGAGGCCCATGAGCGGATCGATCAGGAACGGGATTGCGTACAGCGGCGCGAACCATATGAGCTCGAGGACGGCGGTGCGTGCGGGGAAGTGGCCGGCGCGGATCTCGCGCGGGAAGTTCTGCAGCGTGCGCCAGGGCCAGATGCGGAGCTGGTAGCGGAGGCAGCTCTCGTACTCGCCATCAGGTTTCTTCTGGCGCACGGTCCAGTCGCCGCCCGGCCCGGGGGTCATCAGGCGCGCGTGATGAACGTTCACGTGGTAGTGCGCCCACCACTTCGCGGGCCAGGCGCCGAAGGGGGTCCAGAGGCGCTCGAACCAGGTGTTCAGGCGGGCGCTCTTGAACAGCGGGCGGTGCGTGTGGTTGTGGTAGTTGACGCCGATGTTGATGCCCGCGATCCATCCGAGTAGCGGGGCGGCGGTGGCAACAAAGACGAGTTTGCGCAGCGGTGTTTGGAGGCCAGCGAGTTCGGGGTTGAGCCACAGGGCGAAGGCCAGGATGAAGGCCAGGACGACCATAGCGTGGTACAGCACGCAGTGGCGATCTTCGGCGCGCGCCAAGAAGCGGGATGTGGGCGCGCGCACCTAGAGCCTCCGCAAGAGCAGCCAGAAGACAAGCGCCTCGGCGGCGAAGCCAAAGGGGCCGACGAGGAACGTCGTGGCTAGCAGGATTGCGACCGCGATGGGAAGCGCGGACCGCAGCGCGAAGCGCCGAAAGGTGAGCTCGTGATGGAACGGCGCCATGCGAGTGCGTCTTCGAGGGTGGGGCGAGCCACTTCGGGTGAAGGTCAGGAGAGTACCCGGTTGGGGGCACTCTCCTGGTGGTGAATCCTAGGGAAGCACGACGGTCGTCAAGAGGTCCGAGAGCTCGAGCGGCGTGCCCGGCGTGATGACGTCGACGTGAACGGCTTGCAGCGCGGCGGGCAGGCCGACGAGCGCGGGCAGGACGGGCACGTTGAAGGCGAAGCTGGCGGAGCCAGCGACGGTGGCCGCGGTGCCGAGCAGCGTCGGCGCGGGCGCGAGGGCCAGCATCAGCTCGCCGAGGCCGGGCAGCTGCGTGCCGCAGCCGAGCGCGTCGAGGCTTGCGACACCGCTGTAGTAGAGGGCGATGCCCGACGAGCCCGTGGTCGAGACGGACTGCAACATGAGCGGCTGACCGACCTGAAGGCTTGCCGACGTCGAGGTGAGCGTGACGGGGTTCGCGAAGCAGCCGGCGTGGCTGACGAAGGCTGCGGGCGTGAACTCGAGCGCACCCATGTCCACAAGCGGAGCGGTGCCGGCGCCCGTATCGGGCACGGCGGGCGCGTCACTTTGACGCGGGTTCAACGCGAGGTCCAACGTGAAGCCCGCGGCGACGGCGGCGTTGTTGCCCGCGTCGATTCCCGGCGACGTGCCGTCAAGCTGGAAGTCGCCGCCGAACGGGTTGGTGAAGAGGGGATCGCCGGCGAGGTTGCCGGTGCCGGCGAAGCCGCCCATCACGATCGTGTAGGTGACGTTCGTGGATGCGGTGACTTGGTTGTTCGGACCTTGCACACCGCCGGGCCCTGTGTTGCCCCAGATGATGCAGTTCTCGACGGTGGTGCCCGTCGCGCCTTGGTTGCGCAGGCCCCCGACTTGGTTGACGGTCGAGCTGTTGCCCGCGATGGTGCAGTTCTTGAACTTCGTGTTGCCGCCCGAGCCGACCCAGACTGCGCCGCCACCACTCGAGCCGGTCGCAACGTTGCCCGTGAACAGGCAGTTGTTGACGATCACGCCGGTGGTGTTGAAGACCTCGAGCGCGCCCGCGCGGCTTGCGGTGTTGCCGAGGAACGAGCAACGCTCGAACCGGATCAGACCGCCCGAGGCAATGTCGAACGCGCCTCCGAATGAGCCGCCCACGCCGTCCTCGAAAGTGCAGTCTGTGAACGTCGGCGCAGCGCCGCCGTTGCAGTAGCCCGCCGCGCCGCCGAAGCTCGAGCGGTTGTCCTTGAAGTGGCAGTTGCGCACCGTCGGCGAGACGTTGCCGACGCACAAGATACCGCCGCCCTTGTTGTTGTTGCCGCTGCCGTTCGCGTTCCCGGCGCGCACCGTGAAGCCGTCGATCACGGCCGACTTGTTCGTGCTGCCCGTGCGGATCACGTGGTAGCTATTATCGCTGAGCGTGCCCGCGCCGTCGTTGCCCGCGAGGTCGCCGCTGAGCACGCTGGGCGCCGTGCCAAACGGCGGGCGCTCGGCGGGCGTCGCCTCGCCACCCGCGAAACCGCCGAACAGCGTGACGCCGTTCAGCAGCTTAAACCCGACCGTGCGGCTGCCGGTTTGAGTCGGAAGGTAGAGCCCGTCCGCGACGAAGATGTCGTCGCCCGAAGTCGAGACGGCAAGCGCTTGTTGCAGCCCGTCCGAGGTCTGGAAGGCGTTGCTCCAGCTCGAGCCGTCGTTCGCGCCGGTGGTTAGCTGTGCGTCGACAAACAGGGTGCCCGCCGCAGCGGAGCCGCTGAGAAGCGCAAGGACGGGGACGATGAGGGCACGGAGGGACTGTCGGAACATGGGAACGAATAGGGGGGTGGGTGCGATAAAGGCCCACGCTACCGCACCTTTCCGTTTCCGGATAGGTGCGGTAGCGCGGTTCGAAGTGCTTCTTACGCTAGCGCGGCGTCTCGGGCTCTTCGGTGGACTTGGCAGGTCCGTCGGGAGCGTCAGGACCGAAGCGACCGAGTCTGCCGCCGAGGGCATCGACGGCGAGCCCGAGATACGGGTCCTCAAGGTCGACGTGCAGGATGTCGCGGAAGAGCTCTTCGGTCAGCTCTTCGGGCGCGGCGAGCGGGTGCTTCGCCAAGAGGTCGAGCGCGGCGGGAAGAAGCGTTGTGAACACTGACCGCGTGTCGGCATTGAGTGAGGCTTGGTCGCTTGGGCTGATCGGCTTGCCGCCAACACCGAGGGCGGTCTTGATCGGAATCTCGACCACGCCTTTGGCGATCTCAACATCGAAGTCGAGCATGTTGGGCGGCATGAGCTCGGGTGCAATCGCCCTCCACATCTCTGCTCGGCTCTCGCAGTCCGCGCGCACGGAGTCGCTGGAGAAGACCCCCGATCGCCTAGCTGCCCGAAACCGTTCGGCGATCAGCTCAATCTTTGAGGCGTACGTCGGTTTGCCCATGAGGCCCGGCAAGATGTCGAAGACGCCGCCTTCGGGTGCTACGAACAACGTCGCGACGTTACCGTTCAGCGTGCGCTCAAGCACGTAGCCATTCTTGAAGTCGATCGTGACGTGCGGCGCGGGCCGCAGCTCCTCCCACACGCACTCGAAGTCACGGTTCATCTGGTCGGCTAGGTCTGGTTGCGAGAAGAGCACGTCCCTCGCGATGCGCGCGTTCGTTCAGCAGAAGCGCTCGTCCAAGCGCCCCAGCATCTGGAAGATAAGGACCGGCCGGCCGCTCTCTTTGGCAGCCGCGAGCGCGGCCGCACGGTCGGCATGCCAGTGGACCAAACCGGGCGCGACGAGGTCTTCGGCGGCCACTTGGGGCTGGCTTGTCTCGTGGATGGGCGGGTCGCCAGCGGCGAGGAAGCCGAGCCCAGCGAGGGCGAGCGGCACGAGGGTATGGAGGAGGTTCATGCACGCTGTAGAGCACCGGCGCGGGTCGGTTGCACTTGGCTTCGAGAATCGACTCAAAGTGCAACCGAACCACGCGGAGCTTGCCGCAGACGACTTACAGCGTGAGGGTCAGCGGCATCCAGTTCGTAGCCGCATCTGTTCCTGACGTCGTGCCGAGGATGACACCGGCGTGCAGGACGGTGAGGCCGATCAGGCCCGGATCTAGGGTGCCGGCGCCTGCGACGATTTGCGCCGTCGCTTGGCCGGCGGAGTCGAGCGCGCCGAACGTGCCGAAGAGCGGCGGCGTGTTCGCGTTGGTGATCGAGTACTGCGTGTACGCGTCGAAATTCAGCGGCACAGTGAGACTGCCGAAGGGCGTGCCGGGCGCGCTGCCAGAGATTGAGCCAGCGATCAGGTACAGGTCGCCGCCGTGAGCGGCTCCAGCGTGGACCGCGAGGGTCTGCGTTCCACCGCTCGCGATCGAGAGCATCCCGATGTCAGCTGAGAAGAGCTGGCAGGCATCGATTTGACCGTCACCGTCGAAGTCGTTCGCGGTGCCCGTGGCAAGCTCGAGCGTGTCGAGGATTCCGTTTGCGTTGCAGTCGGTGGCCGCGGTGCCGATGATGGTGAGATCCTGAGCGCTCGTGTCTTTGTAGTCAGTGCCTTGGTTGTCCATCTTCACGCGCACGCGCACGTTCGGCGAAGGCGTGTCGGGAATCGTCCAGATGTAGGTGTGCACGCTGCCGACAGTTGTACTTCCTGGTGCAAGATCGGTCACGATCGGAGCCCAAGGACCGCCGGCGCCCGTGGTCGAGTAGGTCAGGTCCCAGTTCTTCTGACCATGGGCAATCAGGATGGACCAGCTGATCGTATAGGTGTCGCCCGCGTTGAGGGTCTCGCCGCCATTCGGAGCGATCAGGGTGACGTGTGCCGAGGCGGTTGCGCTGAGGCAGAGCACAGCGACGAGCGAGAAGGTTCGATGAAGGAGAGACATGGGAACGTTGGGGTGGTGGGTCAAGTGGGACCCTGATCCCACCTTATTCATGAGCAAGCCCACGACCTCCCTCCACGCGTAGTCCTCTCCGAAATCTGAGCCCGCTATTCGCGACAGGCAGACCGCCCCCTTACCCCC
>Ga0316206_1001644_pt1 | contig 18543 bp, 15 predicted proteins | sample 6monthpyrite_MG_FD_204942 | JGI IMG/M metagenome (GOLD analysis project Ga0316206, IMG submission 204942) | Microbial mat bacterial communities from mineral coupon in-situ incubated in ocean water Damariscotta River, Maine, United States -... | ecosystem: Environmental > Aquatic > Marine >... | reverse complement strand
TTTTTATAACGAAATTAATGAGAGTTATGCAGATAAAAAGTTTTTAGCTCTGCGAACCTTTGCGTCCTTAGCGCCTTTGCGTTAGGTTTTATTTTTTTGAGAAAAGAGTATGAATGATAAAGTTGAACAACAACCTGTAGACGAAAATAAGTTAATTGCTGAACGCCGCCAGAAGTTAGCCGCTATCCGTGAAGCAGAAGGTTCTGCGTTCCCAAATGATTTTCGTCGTAATGTGATGGCAGGTGAATTGCAGGCTGAATACGGTGATAAAGAAAAAGATGAAATCGCTGAACTCAATATTCGGGTAAGTGTTGCTGGCCGTATGATGTTAAAGCGCGTCATGGGTAAAGCGAGTTTTGCAACGGTTCAGGATATGTCAGGTCGCATTCAGTTTTATGTTGCTCGTGATGATTTACCCGAAGGCGTTTATAACGAACAATTTAAAAAATGGGATATCGGTGACATCATTGGTGGCGAAGGTACACTAATGAAAACAAACAAAGGTGAACTCTCGGTTAAGTTAGACAGTATTCGTTTGCTAACTAAATCGTTACGCCCACTACCTGAAAAATTTAAAGGTATCTCTGATCAGGAAACCCGTTATCGTCAACGTTATATTGATCTTATTATGAATGAAGACTCGCGTAATACCTTTATTATGCGTTCAAAGATTGTTGCGCACATTCGTGAGTTTTTAACCAAGAAAGATTTTCTGGAAGTTGAAACGCCAATGATGCAAGTGATTCCTGGTGGAGCAACGGCTCGCCCGTTTACCACATTTCATAATGCACTCGATATGGATTTGTTTTTACGCATCGCACCTGAGCTTTACTTAAAACGTTTAGTGGTTGGTGGTTTTGAGCGTGTATTTGAAATTAATCGTAACTTCCGTAATGAAGGTTTATCAACGCGTCATAATCCGGAATTCACCATGATCGAATTTTATGAAGCGTATGCCGATTATAATGACCTTATGGATATCACCGAAGAAATGCTGCGGTCAATTGCAGAGAATGTTGTCGGTAAAACACAAGTGCCTTACCAGGGTGATGTTTATGACTTTGGCAAAGCTTTTGATCGTATGACGGTAAAAGAATCCATTCTGCATTTTAACGATGATATTACAATGGAAGAGTTAGATGATGAAAGCAAAGCCCGTGCTATTGCCGAACGTTTAGCTATTCCACTTAAAGACGGTTATGGTTTAGGTAAAGTTCAAATTGAAATATTTGAAAAAACGGTTGAACACCGTTTAATGAATCCAACTTTTATTACGGCTTACCCAACAGAAGTCTCTCCACTGGCGCGGCGTAATGATGGTGATCCGTTTGTGACCGATCGTTTTGAATTTTTTGTTGGCGGTCGTGAAATTGCAAATGGTTTTTCGGAGCTAAACGATGCAGAAGATCAAGAAGGCCGTTTTAAAGCCCAGGTTGCCGAAAAAGAAGCGGGTGACGATGAAGCCATGTTTTTTGATCAGGATTACATCACCGCATTAGAGCATGGCATGCCACCCACAGCAGGCGAGGGAATTGGTATCGATCGCTTAGTGATGCTCTTCACTGATGCACCCTCCATCCGCGACGTCCTCCTCTTCCCACATATGAGGCCAGAAGCGTAATTGTAAATTACGATTAGGGTCATACTAGATGAAACGCGAAGCGGTTCTTAAGTGCGCCCTGAAGGTTAACGCTAGTTACCCTGAGGAAGTGCCCTTGGGTGCGCCCAGAAACGCAATCATAGATTGCGGTTAGGGGAGTGCTCGACAAACCTTCTTCACAGAAGAAGGTTTATAAGTGAGGCCAGAAGCGTAATTATAAATTACGATTCGGGTCATACTAGACGAAACTCGAAGAGGTTTATAAGTGAGGCCAGAAGCATAATTATAAATTACGATTCGGGTCATACTAGACAAAACTCGAAGAGGTTTATAAGTGCGACCAGAAACGCAATCGTAGATTGCGGTTAGGGGAGTGCTCGACAAACCTTAAAGAGGTTTATAAGTGAGGCCAGAAGCGTAATTGATAAAGTGACATTATCACTCATTGATAAAAGGCAGGTTATCAATAAAGTGTAAGACTTTGTTGCCTATGTCTTTTATAAAATCATTTGCTGCGCGCGCAGGCGCATTTTTGTCCTTGTGGTCTCCGGCACAAAGTGAGCTCTTAAAATATTCGTGGAATGAATAAGCAAATAGCCTTTCTGCACCGACAAACTTGTTTTGATTAAGGCCAGAAATAACTTCATCATTAAATACTTTATCGCATTCGCAAGATAAATATCCCTTTTGCAGATAACACAGGTCATGTTTTTGGCAAGCTCGGTCCAGCTCATTGACGGGATCTTCAGCTTCTTCAATATTTTCTGGATGATTTGCGCCACACCAATTTCCATAGGTCGGCATAATGGCATCGGGATTTTCTGTATTGATTAAAATAGGGTCGGTAACAGGTTGATCTGCTCTAATTTCAACTGAAAATATGAGTAAAAATACAATTAAAAGATAAGGTTTTTTTATTGACATTTTTATCGGTAATAAATGCTTATTTAGCATTAACTCTTCCCCTTGAAGCAGCGACCTCAATATAAAGCATGGTGTTTTTTATGCAATAAAAAAGGCCAGCTAAAAAGCTGGCCTTTTTTAAACGAGTAAGAGGGCTAAATTACCTTATTTAGTCCAGTTACCGAAGTTTTCTGTCGTTTTTTCCTGACCGTCTTCAAAACCAGCGCTGTAAGCTTCAGTTACACGTTGTTCTTCACGTTCTGGGTTATTAACATAACCACCTTGCCATCCTTGTACGTATTCAGCGTCTACGCCCATTTCTTCCATTTTAGTGCATGCATCATAATATTCAGTGTTCATTAGTGTATCTCCTCGGAATAATCCAGTAATTATCTCAATTTACGAACAAATGTACAAATTCTTTATAAGCTTTTCCCTATATATCTGTATAGGTCATCAGAAGAAATCCGTATTTGTCGATGATATCGTCAAATCTTTCTCTGACTTGATGCTTAAATGACCATAGCTAAGTTATGGTCATATTATTCGGTGCCGAAGTATACAAAGACCTGAGATTCGACAATATATCCCTATAGGGCAGGTCGCCCTATCTAATGGATAATAACCAAGTTAGTGCGTCAGGTATGGATTTCAGGATATAATAGGCGGCTAATTGTAGACTGTTTTGAGAGAATTAAGATATGACAACCGAAGCCGCAGATATTGTAGAATTTAACAGCGCCATGGCCGCATTTGAGTCAAAGCACTTTTCCACAGCTATACAGCTCCTTTCACCGTTTGCGGAAAAGGGCAATGCAGACGCACAGCATCGCTGCGCCATTATGTTCCAGAATGGTTTAGGTGTGGCGGCAAACGAAGCAAAGGCACTGGAATATATGACTGCTGCTGCCGATCAAGGGCATGCTGTTGCACAACATGGGCTTGGGTTTATGTATATGGAAGGCGAGTGTGTTGAGAAAGACGCAGAAAAAGCCATTGAGTGGTTTTTAAAAGCGGCTGAGCAGGGCATGGTCGGCTCGATGACGACAATTGCCATGATGTACGAGCAGGGGAACGGGGTGGAGAAAGATCCCGAACTAGCAAAAGAATGGTACGCCAAAGCCGGCTTTTAAAATCTATCATCATTTTTGAGGGCATTCATTCTTATTTTATTGCCGATTGCTTAAGTGTTTCATCCCCCTCCCATTTGGGATAACCATCGACTTAGCATGGAAAGCTTAGTCGTATGGCTAGTTGTTTTATCAGGGGGTTAGGGGGAGGGGGAAATTAAAACTACCCCACCCTAGCCCTCCCCTTAAAGGGGAGGGGGATGCATTTTTTAGAGCGTTCTCAAAAAGAACATTAGAAATTTAAACTTACTTGTAAAAAAAGGTGGGTTTAAAAAAACTATATAATATTAATCAGATGGAAATTATGTAATGCGTCCAGCACATTTAAAAACGGTTTTAGACAAAGAATTTTTAAGTACCGAAGATGGTTTCCATACCCCGGTTATGTTGTGGGGTGCGCCAGGCGTTGGGAAATCTCAAATTATTTCTCAAATAGCGAAGAGTCATAATGCGCCACTAATTGATATTCGTTTATCACAAATGGAACCAAGTGACTTACGTGGTATTCCTTTTCGTGAAGGTGACAAAGTGGAGTGGGCGATCCCATCAATGTTGCCAAACGCCCAAACTCATGGCGAGCGTGGTATATTATTTTTAGATGAAATCACGTCAGCACCGCCAAGTGTTTCAGCGGCAGCCTACCAGTTAATTTTAGATCGTAAGTTAGGTGATTATGAAGTGCCTGAAGGCTGGGCGATTTTTGCAGCAGGTAATCGTCAAGGTGATCGTGGTGTGACCTATACTATGCCTGCACCACTGGCAAATCGTTTTTCACACTTTGATTTTGAAGTGAATGTGGATGACTGGGTCGCATGGGCTTATCGAAATAATATTGACGACCGGGTCATAGCTTTTGTACGCTTTCGTCCGGAGTTATTATTTGAATTTGATCCTGCGCATAATCCTGTTGCGTTTCCTTCGCCGCGTTCATGGGAATTTGCTCATCGTGCGGTACAAAAATTTGAACATCAAAATGATATTCGCTTAGGTGCTTTACAAGCTTGTGTTGGTCCTGCTGCGGGTATCGAATTGAATGCTTTTATTGCAAACCTCGATCAACTCCCCGATATTGCTGCGATTTTGAAAGGCGAACAGGTAGCTGCGCCAACTGAAATTGATTTGCAATATGCGGTTGCTTCCTCATTAGTTGGGCACGCGATACGGGTTCAGGAAAAAGAGGAAGCGCAAACTGTCCATGGCCATATCTTAAATTATGCCTCTGTCTTTCCGCAGCGTGAAATGGGGGTAATGTTAGTTTCAGATATGCATCGCGCAATTGGTAACGATATTTTCGCTGTGCCTGAGTTTGCTCAGTGGTCGAATGCGATTGCTGATGTACTTTTGTACTAAATGTACTCCGATACAAGCCTCTACAAATTTAATTTATATGTCTACGCTGAGATATGTTAAATCAAGTATATGTTAAATCAAGCTGAGCAAATTTTAAGTAAAGTTGAGCTCAAACTCACTTCTGCACGTACGCGTTTAATAATCGATAAACCTTTCTTAGGTGCTTTGGTTTTACGTTTGCCTATGATCGAGGCCGATCCTGAATGGTGTAAAACAACAGCAACCGACGCACGTAATTTCTATTACAATGCCGAATATATTGATTGTTTATCAATGGAAGAAACTCAATTCATGTTGTCACATGAAGCCTTACATTGCGCCTTATCACATTTTTCTCGCCGTCAGCACCGTGTCACCCATAAATGGGATCTGGCTTGCGACTATGCGATCAACCCACTGCTTGAAAAAGATGGTTTAACGCCGCCACCCGGTACATTACGTCTTCGTGAATACGAAGGCATGACAGCCGAAGAAATTTATCCCTTGATTGATGACCTCGATGATCAAGAGACATTGGATCAACATATTTATGATGATTCAAATTCAGATAGTGAAAATAACGTCGCACCGCCACCCAAAGATGACTCAGATGCGGATAACACACAAAAAGAAAAGCAGCCTAGCCAAGGTAAAGGCTCACAAAAATCTCCTGAACAAAAAGACAGTGGTGCTGGCAACTTGCCAACCGCTGATAAAGACGCTGATGGTGGGGGGAAGGGGAAGGCTGAGCCAAAAGATACCAATACAGGCAAAGGGGCAGAAAAACCACAACCATTAAGCCACCAGGAAAAAGAAAACTTAACCGTGCAATGGCAACAGCGTTTAGCCGGTGCCGCGCAGCAAGCCATGCAAGCAGGGAAGCTAGATGGTGAAATGGCGCGTATGGTGGATTTTTTATTGCAACCCCAACTACCATGGCGTAATTTAATTTCACGCTATTTAAACTCATTAGCACGTGATGATTACAGTTATACCCGGCCATCAACACGTCGCGGTGATCCGGCGATTTATCCCAGCTTACGCAGTGCACAGTTAGATATTACTATTGCGATTGATACCAGTGGTTCTATTAGCGTGACAGAAATCCAGGAGTTTGTTTCTGAAATTGACTCACTAAAAGCGCAAATGCGCGCCAAAGTGACACTCATTGCCTGTGATTCTGAATTAGCCAAAGACTGCCCATGGGTATTTGAACCCTGGGATGAGTTTATTTTACCCAAGAGTATTAAAGGCGGTGGCGGTACACGCTTTAGTCCGGTATTTGATTGGGCCAATACCCAGGATAAGTCACCCGATATTTTAGTTTACTTTACTGATGGCGAAGGTGAGTTCCCTAAAGTTGAACCCAGTTTTGATGTTTTATGGCTGGTGAAGGGTAAGAAGAAAGTGCCATGGGGGCAACGAGTTCAATTGAATTAGTATATCTATTTCCTTCCCCTCAAGGGAAGAAGATTGATTTTTGAATTTTATCCCCCTCCCGTTTCGGGATAACCACCGACTGAGCTAGAGAAGTCGGACGGCTAGTCGTTTTATCAGGAATAGGGGGACGAGCCCATGGACGGGCGAAGGTAGAATAATGCAGGAGCAATTATCGAGGGAGAATTAAAATCACCCCACCCTACGCTCCCCCTTAAAAAGGGGAGTGAATAAAGATTAAAAGAAAATATAAATGATAAATCTATCGAACGAAGACAATTTGAGAATGAACGTATTGCTGCATCAAGAGTTGCAGGCAATACGTATTGATGAATCTAAGATGGTTGTGTATGGCCTGTCAGAGAAGGGCGAAGCCACTGTCCCGTTGCAACCCAACTGTAAAGATGAAGTTTACATTAAACAAGTTAAAGAACTTATATCGACGCATGTTTTAGGTTCTCCAGGCGGTTATCCAATATTTTTACGCCGCTGGACACGTATGGGGCAATCGCGTACGAATGAAAGTTTAGAACGTTTGCTATTGCTTGGCGAATCAGAAGCGATTGTTGCGGTCGCTAATGCGGATGAACTTACAAATGAAATAGCACGCCGCGCATGGTGGGCAATGCCGACAGCTGAAAATGCACGTTGCTTATTACGTCATCAAGATGTTATTGAAGGCAGTATGGGTAAGGAACTTGCTGAATTTTTAGTCGAGTTTTTACCTTTTGAAGAAGAGCCGAGTGCAATGATTGAATCTGCGCGTTTGGTGTTACAAAAAAATCTTGTATCTGAAAAGGTACGTCATGATTTATGGAAAAAAGGTCAGCGCAAGAATGCTTTACTAGTCGGCTTTCTCAAGACGCTGCCCGATGAATTACCTGTCGAGTCAAAAAAACATAAAGCATTTGAAGAGCTAAAGAAAAAACTGAGTTCATTAAATAATAATGTTTATTCTAAGATACTTTTGCGGATTTTAAGCAAGGAAGGTCAGGCCTACCTAACAACCATTGAGTCTGTTATGAAAAAACCCTCTAATCAGGATGTGGTAATTTCATTATTTAACACAATGCGTGAATACTTTGAGTCAATACGCCCGAACGATATTGCATACCAAGATATTGGAATGTTGTTAGATGATACAACCCATTATATTGATATTAGTGCCACTCAAACTGATTTCTTAAAAAAAGTTTTGCATGAAGTTCCTGAGTTATCAGAAAAAATAAAATCAATAACAATTTTATCGTTGGTTGGTGAATCTTTAACAAATCCCGTATTTTCAAGAACAGATGCTATTGGTTCTTTAATGAGAAAAAAAATTAGCCATTTAACGAGCCCTTTATTAAAAGAAATATCAATATTAAAAGGGGAGTGATCTTCTTTAAATGCTGCTTTAAGACAGAAAGGAATTTTCAGCTGTCTTAGCAGCCAGCAAAATACGTATAAATAGTACGTTTAACTTCCTCAACACAACTTTCTTTATAAATATATCTTTCGTATTTCTTTATTCTTTCTCTTATTCCTATAAACCGAAAGGTTATTGTCTATAATTAGTATAAGGTTTAACAAAATATCATACTTATAATTCATCCAGTTTTACGGAGTTTTGTATAAATGACTAATGACTCTTTACTCGGAAAAAATGACCTTATAGCGATACTCGATGGTATGGTGGAGGGAATTATTACTATAAATGATAAGGGAATCATTCTTAGCTTTAATAAAAGCGCTGCAACCATCTTTGGTTACACTTATAAAGAAATTATCGGCCGGAACGTCAGTATACTGATGCCAGAGCCGGATAAAACACGTCACGACGGCTATCTTAAACGTTATATTACCACTGAAGATGCCCACATAATTGGAATTGGTCGTGATGTTACTGCGATTAGAAAAAACGGTGAACTTTTTCCTTTACGTCTTTCAATAAGCGAATATCCTGCCAAGGTTGAAGGTGAAAGATGGTTCATTGGTTCTTTCCTGGATACGACTTTACAAAAACAACAAGAAGAACAGCTCAATCGCAGCATTAAAATGGAAGCCATAGGCAAACTGACAGGTGGGATTTCACATGATTACAATAACATGCTGGGCGTCATACTGGGATATTCAGAATTGTTATTGGATGAGCTAAAGGAAGATCCCAGACTTTTCGGATATATAGAGCATATAAAGCATGCAGCGGAACGTGGAGCAGAGCTGACCAGTAGCTTATTGACATTTTCAAGTGTAAAAACGATTTCGGAAGAGAAAGTGAATATTAATGAGGTCTTGAGCACATACTCTAAAATGTTGGAAAAAACGATGGCGACGAATATTCAGCTCGATATAAATTTGCATGATAATTTATGGTCCACGTATATTAATAAGGGCTGTTTAGAGGATGCTATTTTGAATATGAGTATTAATGCAATGCATGCAATGCCAGAAGGAGGAACACTTAAGTATAAAACATCAAACATTCAAGTTAGTACGTTAGATTCACAAGTTTTAAATATTGTTAAGGGAGATTATATTAAATTTCAGATTTCAGACACGGGAATTGGCATGGAGAAAGAGGTTGCATCCAAAATATTTGATCCTTTTTTTACAACGAAAGGGGATAAAGGTACAGGCCTTGGTTTAAGCCAGGTATATCGTTTTATAAATAATTCAAATGGTGCAATTCGATTGTATTCAGAATCAGGGTATGGGACATCCTTTACGATTTATTTTCCCAGACATATAGAAAACAAAGGAAATTCAAATACTAAAGAAGAGGCATCCGTAGAGCAAGAAGAACAAACTGTTACAGGAAATATACTGGTTGTTGACGATGAAATTGCAATAGGAGAGTTGAATGACAAAATTCTTAGTTCAGTAGGTTATACTGTTTTTTGCGCAGCAACAGGTAAACAGGCTCTGTCTATTCTTGAAAAAGAAAGTATTGATCTAGTATTAAGTGATGTAATTATGCCTGAAATGGACGGTTATGAATTAGCATATAGGATCAAACGTGAATATCCTGATGTAAAAGTCCAACTTTGTAGCGGGTTTGCTGAAAACCGAGGCAATGCTGTTACAGATGAAACGCTACACGAAAACTGCTTGCATAAGCCTTTCACTAGTAATCAACTCCTTCAGCGGATTAACGCGTTATTACAGTAATACCAAATGAATTTAAACGATGCACCTAGTGTCCGCTCAGGGTCGTTAAAAATGATTTCATCATTCCAGTTATAAAAACAGCCATTCTTTTTGATTTTTCATATTATCTTTATGGATTTTATTGTTTACTTGTAAGTAACAAGTTGTAAGTTCTGCAGGTTTTAATATAAGCGTAAACTCTTTTAGTTCATCACGTCGAAATGCATGAACAATAAGTTTTTCATTAACCGGATAACTGTTAATTATTTTATCAATGTTTGATTTGTTAACCTGCAAACTGTTTATTGCAATAATAGTATCACCGGCAGAAAGGCCGGCGAGTTCAGCACTTTCTTCGTTAAAAATGTGTGTTATTTTTGCGCCAACTGGATCAGTCGTAATACGCGCACCAATGGATACATTAATTGGCGGATGTTCGATGTTCGCCTTACCACCTTTGTCGTCAACAGAGATCGTGGGGCGTAAATTAAAATCAACCCCAAACTCATTAAGTAAGCTTTTTAGTGGAAGTTCATCTGCACCATATAAATATTGCTTAAAGAAAGAGGTTAGATTAACGCCGCTTACTTCACTGGCAACACGTTCAATCTCACCTTCAGCGAGACCAACTGACCGCTTTCCATAGTTTAGCCACAGATATCGCATAACATCATCGAGCGATTTACCATTTTGCGTTTCTTTACGAATAGTAAGATCTAAACATAGAGCAAGTAGTGCACCTTTTGCGTAATAACTCACAATATTATTTGGTGCGCTCTCATCTTGCTTGTAGAACTTTGTCCATGCCTCAAAACTGGATTCAGCAATGCTTTGTTTAAAGCGTCCTTTACCACGTAATACGCGGGTAATGGTTTGGCCAAGTAATTCCAGATAACTCTCAGTTGATATGACACCCGAACGAACTAAAGCAAGCTCATCGTAATAGGATGTTATACCTTCAAAAGCCCAAAGTTGACGGGTATAGGTTTCACGGCTTAGATCATAGGGTATAAAGCTTTCAGGTTTTATACGTTTAATGTTCCATGTATGAAAGTACTCGTGACTACAAAGACCAAGAAAATTACGATATTTTTCATTAGGTTCATCTGTCTCAGTTGCTAAGGGTAAATCATCACGGCTACACATCAGGCTGGTCGAACTACGGTGTTCCAGGCCTCCATAACCATCGCCTGTCACCATTGTCATAAAGATGTATTTTTCGAGTTGAGGTAGCTCACCAAACATTGTGCAGTGTGTTTGACATATTTTTGTTAAGTCACTTTTTAAACGTTTACTGTCATAACGGCATTGCCCGGTAAAAGCCATTGTATGCGTGGTGCTTTCGACTTCGAATTCAAATTCTGACTGTGTACCAATTTCTACAGGGTGGTCAATTAAGTCGTCATAGTTTTCTGCTTTATACGTTCCGAATCCTGATGAACCTGTTTTTTCGTTTGCTAACGACGTTGTTACTTTCCAGTCAGCATATTTTGGAGCAACCGGTTTTTCAATTTCAAGATAGCAGTTTTCATCTTCAAAACCGTGCGGCAGTAAGAACAGGCTGCTGCCATTAAAAAAAGCATGTGTCATATCAAAATGTGCGCTTCTTACTGACAAGTCCCAGGCATAAACATCATAGCTTAAAGTAAGCTTGGATGTGGTGGGGGCTATTTTCCATGTGCTCTTATCCGTTTTTTCAATTTTGATTACTTTGTTATCCGACCTGGCATCTATGGTAATAATGTTTTTCGCAAAATCACGAATCATATAACTACCAGGAATCCAGGCCGGCAACGAAATTATTTGTCCGTTTTTATCGGGATGGCTGATTTCAAGAGTGACTTTGAAAGTATGTGCATGTGGATTGTGTAAATTTACAGTATATTTAATGGTCATTTTTTTATTTTGATATAAAGGTGGATATGGTTTTTATTTGTTTTATTTGTACTATAAACAATCTCATCAGGGAAGTGTTTTATTTGTTGGCCTGAAGATACTTCGAGCCATTCGCCGGTTTTGCCGACAATGGTAGTATCGAGTTTAGTGTGTTCAATTGCATCAGCAATATTATTGCTGAGTGACGAGGAATTAACACCGACCTGAATAATAGCCTGGCCATCGAACTCATGAACTTTAAAAAGATAGTTTTGCCCGGTTTTTTTATAACGCATCGACTCTGTAACTGAACCATCGGCTGAGCGTGTACGTTCACGGATGGGAATGGAAGTCCCTGTGTTTAATGTCACCCATTGTCGTTCGATGATTGACATGGATTGTGAAACGTTATTTCTATTTAATTCATAAAAATTTTTCGATTCTTTAAAATTTAATTTTTTCTTCGATGCGATAAACTCAAGGGTAAGAGGAATGGTTGGTGTGTCTAATTTTTGAATGAGTTTGACAATATTTTTTGTTTTCTTTTTTGCCCCCTTTATAATAAGCGTATTATTGTTTGTGCTTGCTGATAGTGCGTGTTCAGTTAAAGATTTAAGAATGCTGACTGCTTCTATTACATCAATATGCTTTAATTGTACCGTGGTGAACTGCTCCTGTTTCGCCAGAGCATTTATACTGCAAAGCAGTAAAACAAATGTAACTATCAATTTCATTATTTTTTATCCAGTTTCATGTCATAGTGGGGGATACCAGCATCCATATAAACACCGCTTAAAATAGTAAAACCCTGTTTTTCATAAAAGCCAATAGCATGTTCCTGGGCGGATAATTGTATATTTGTCATTAATTTTTCACCTGCCAGATTAATCATAAAGTTAAGCATATTCTTACCAATACCGGAGTTACGATATTCGATGAGTACAGCCATTCTGCCTATATGACCATTACGCAATAAACGTGCCGTTGCGACGGCTTTGTTATCTATGTAAGCCAGAATATGCATAGAATCAGTATCAAATTCATCCCATTCTAATTCAGCGGGCACATTTTGCTCTTCTATAAAGACTTTTGTACGTATATATTTGATTTCAGCTAAGTTCTTATCAAAATCAACAATTTTTATATTGTTATTATTCATGCGACGCGTCACTGTCGAACTCAACATAACCTGAATTATACAGTTTACATAAAAATATGAGTGCTCTTTTATTATCCAAATAAGGTTTTAGTGTTAGATAAGTATAAGTCGATTGATTACAAAAAAGCATTGTTATATCACTTTCATATTTTTGTATGCGTTGTTTTGTGCCGTTGAGATAAAGTGTAATAGTATCGTCTTTGTTTTTAATGTAATTGGCTCTGGCTGTTGCAGGACGGCGGAGATTACTGTTCTTTATTTTTTCCAAAAATTCATCTGTTGTTAAACTTTTTTCAGTGACTTCGTTTTCATCGCTTAAGTAGTCTGTAATGAAGCCTCCAAACCAGTCGGCTATTTTTGATGTGTCATTAAAGTGAGAAAGTAACAGCTGTTGAATATTATTGATTGCAGCAGAAGATATTTCACCAGGATTATTTGTTTGTCTTAATTCAGTATCCTGGTAGCGTAAATCATCCGTTAATGTTGTTATATGTTCATCAATATAAGATGAAAGCAATTCAGCATGAGAAGGGGCTCTAAAACCTATTGAAAAAGTCATACAGTCTTCCATGCCGATGCCATAGTGTGCAATATTGGGGGGAAGGTACAACATATCACCGGCTTCAAGAATCCATTCAGATTCCGCGGTAAAATTTTTAATGACTTTTAAAGCTGAGTTTTTCTCAAAATTATCCTCGCTTACTGCTGTTTCACTGATCATCCATTTACGCCTGCCGCTGGCTTGTAATAAAAACACATCATACTGATCAACGTGAGGGCCAACACTACCTTCGGGGGTTGCATAACTGGCCATTAGATCATCTACGCGCCAGCTCGGTATAAAATTAAATTGTTGGAGTAAGTCATCAAATTCAGGAAAAATTTTATTTAAGCCCTGGATTAATAATGTCCAGTGGCTATTGGGTAGTTTAGAAAACCTTTCTTCTAAAAAAGGACCATTTTCCAGAATCCATTTTGGTGTGTTTTTTTGTTCTAAAATAATTCGGGATTCAACAAACTCTTCGCAAGCGAGGCCGGCAAGTTCTTCGGCAGATATGGGAGACTGGTAATATGGGAAAGCAGAGCGTATCAACAATGGCTTTTTTTGCCAATAGTGAAGTAAAAAGTCATCAATATTTATATTTTGTATCAAGGAGTATAGTATTTATATTGAAGTGATTAAAAGAGCTCGATATCGCCTTCACTTATGACGATATCTTCTATTTCTTTTTTTTCTAGTAAGGCTTCAAAATAACTGACTTTATTTCTTCCATTATTTTTTGAGTAATAGAGTGCTTTATCAGCGCGTTCAATAATAGTTGCAAGAGGAAAGTTATTGGTGAAAGCGCAAAAACCTATACTGACAGTGACTTTATTATTTAATGGGAAATTTATTTCTTCAATACTTTTACGAAAGCGTTCTAGTATGCTCTGTGCTTGTTCTGCACTTACGTCCTTTAATAAAGCAGCAAATTCTTCGCCACCATAACGAAATAATAAATCAATATCACGAAAGGTGTTTTTTATTGCATTAGAAAATAGCAGCAATATTTCATCGCCGTAGATGTGGCCAAACTCATCATTTATCCGCTTAAAGTAATCAATATCAAGCATTGCAAAGTAGTATTGCTTTGTTTCGTCGTTAGAACGTTTTTCATACTTTAAATCATTGTGGATTTTTTCAAGCTTGCTATCAAAAGATAGTCGATTATATAGACCTGTCAGAGAGTCAGTATCTTTATTTCTTAATAAATATACCTGGTTGTTATAAGCATCAAGAAGAGTGTTAACATAATTTTCATCAATTATATTGCTATTAATAGTAATCAATAATCCACGGTTCGAGCGTTCAGCTTCAATACTAAACACTTGTACATAATCTTCCGTAGGGAGAAATGTAAAGCTTTCAAATTTATTTTTTTCTTTATTATTTTGAAGTTTAACAACCTTCTTTTTTTTACCTTTACAGCGTGAATCTAAAAGTACCGGAGAGAATGATTGTTTGCTGGAATCATAAAGGCTGTAGCCTTGTTCATACAGATAGATTTCACCTCCTGGTTGAAACCTATCTATGACATCAAGCAATGCGGATCGAAGTTTTTCTATGCTATCCTGACGAACTAAATGCAGAACATCTTTAACCGGGCAATCTACAGTATTTGTTGTTAATTCGCCCATAATAGTAGTTACAGTGCTTTAGTTTGTTCAACTGCATTACCAATGTATGACATTGGCGTTAGAAGGATGAGCTGTTCTTTTGCTTCAGGAGGAATCTCGAGTTTTGAGATAAAATCTTTAAAGTCTTGTTCGGTGACTCTTTGACCTCGTGTTAATTCTTTTAATTTTTCATAAGGCTTTTCAATACCATAACGACGCATCACGGTTTGAATCGGTTCTGCTAAAACTTCCCAGTTCGTATTTAATGTATTATGTAAAGCATCGCTATTAACTTGTAGTTTGCTAATGCCGCGAAGTGTTGATTGATAAGCAATGATACAGTGTGCAAAACCGACACCAAGATTACGCAGTACGGTTGAATCCGTTAAATCACGCTGCATTCTTGAAACAGGTAACTTCGCCGATAAGTGGGAGAAAATGGCATTTGCAACACCAATATTGCCTTCAGAGTTTTCAAAATCGATCGGGTTTACTTTATGTGGCATAGTGGATGAACCCACTTCACCTGCAATTGTTTTTTGCTTGAAAAAACCCATTGAAATATAGGTCCAAATATCGCGATCAAAATCCATGACAATATTATTAAAACGTGAGAAGGCATCAAAGAGTTCAGCCATATAATCATGAGGTTCAATTTGAATAGTATACGGGTTTTGTTCTAATCCCAGACTCTCAATGAAGTTTTTACTAATCAAAGCCCAGTCCAAATTAGGGTAAGCCGATAAATGCGCATTGTAATTACCCACAGCACCATTGAGTTTACCTAAGAGTGGAACAGATTTTATTTGTGTAATTTGGCGCTGTAAGCGGTACACAACATTGGCTATTTCTTTACCGACTGTAGTCGGTGAAGCAGGTTGGCCATGTGTGTGTGCCAACATCGGCTGCCCGGCTAATTCTTTTGCCAGTGATGTTAATGCATTGACTAACTCATCGATAAGTTGAAGCATAACCGTGTCACGTGCTTCGCGTAGCATTAATGCATGTGATAAATTATTAATATCTTCAGAGGTGCAAGCGAAATGAATAAACTCGTTGACTGCTTCAAGCTCTTTATTGCCGGCAATTTTTTCTTTGAGTAGGTACTCTACTGCTTTAACATCGTGGTTAGTGGTGCTTTCAATCTCCTTGACCCGAAGTGCATCTTGTTCTGAAAAATCATTAACAATGCCATTAAGCAATTTTTGAGTTTCTGCTGAAAAAGCAGGGACTTCGGTAATTTCTTTAATGCTCGCCAAATGTTGTAACCAACGTATTTCAACTAAAACACGGTGACGGATCAAACCATATTCACTAAAAATAGGGCGCAGTGCTGCGGTTTTACTGCCGTAGCGGCCATCTACTGGTGAAATTGCGGTTAACTGACTGAGATCCATTACTTTTCCTCGAAATGCGTTATATAAAGTCTTTATGATACCCTGATTTTTGAATAAATGATATTATGGCGTAATTTATGAGCACTATTTCTTCAATAAAATCATAAGGATATCAAAGCATTAGTGATTTTTTAGTTAAATTTAGCCAGAAAGCCCCGTTGATGTGATATTTGTTTTATTTACATATTTAAGTCCATTTTAGTCCAAAAATATTCACCTTATACTGCCAGTTTAAATGATTGGGGAGATAAAGAGTTGAGTGTAATTGGCGGGTGGTAGCCCTACGTAGAGGGAGCTTAATGTCTTGATATGTATTTATTGGAACTCGTGATGGTGTTTTATTTTACGAAAAGTAAAAATTAAAAGGGTATATTGTTAGCCTGCGGTTGCTTGCGTATTTGGCATACTTTTTGTGTCTTTACACTTAGGACAGAGCAGATCACCGAATTCATTTATACCCCAGCCAGCTTTGATGCCTGCTTCTAACGAACCTTCAAACCATGCTCGTCCATCGGTATTTCGTCTCCCATCATATTGACGTCTAACATTATCATTATGACGTGGCTCTGTTTCACGCCGGTCATTAACGCTGCATCTAGAATTCAATGTGCGTATAGCCTGAGGGTTACATTTATCACAAAATATAAAAGTGCGAACACTCATAGTGTTATCTCTATATTGTTTATCTAAGTTATATTTTGGTAGGGGGACATCATAATACTTAAAAGGTCATTATGACTTTAGCAGATATTTTTATAATATCAATACGGTAAATAATATTATTGAAGCTTAAAAACCCGACATAAATTGTCGGGTTTTTAAGAGAGCATTACTATTTTACGACGCTAACTGCCGCAGTACGTATTGTAATATACCGCCGTTTCTCATATAAATAATTTCTTGCGGTGTATCAATGCGCACTTTAGCGCTAAAGGTAATATCGCCTTTATCACTCGAGGCAACAACATTCACTACTTTTGCTTCACCGTTATTCAATCCACTAATTGAGATCACTTCGTGACCGCTTAAGCCCAGACTTGCTGCAGTATCACCATCATTAAACTGCAATGGTACTATCCCCATGCAAACAAGGTTAGTACGATGAATGCGCTCATAGCTTTCTGCGATAACGGCTTTCACGCCTAACAGGCGAGGACCTTTTGCTGCCCAGTCACGCGATGAACCGGAGCCATATTCTTTGCCTGCAATAACAATACTGGCAACCCCTTCTTTTTGATACTCCATTGCCGCTTCATAGATAGAAGTTTGAGTACCTTGAGGAAGCTTTAATGTAATACCGCCTTCAGTACCCGGTGCTAGTAAATTACGTAAACGGATATTGGCAAAGGTACCGCGCATCATCACTTCGTGATTACCGCGACGAGAACCATACGAGTTGAAATCTGCTGTAGCAACACCATTATCCATTAAGTATTTACCGGCCGGACTGTCTTGCTTGATCGCACCAGCAGGTGAAATATGATCGGTGGTTACGGAGTCACCTAACAAGGCAAGTACACGTGCGCCTGTGATGTCGTCAACGGTACCGGCTTCTTTACTCATGTCAGTAAAGTAGGGTGGATTCTGAACATAAGTCGAGTCATTCTTCCAGTCAAAGAGTTGACCATCGGGAGACTCAAGATTGACCCAACGTTCATTTCCTGCAAAGACATTTTTATAGGATGACGTAAATTGTTCACGGGTTACGTTTGCAAGAACGACTTCCTGAATTTCATGTTGTGTTGGCCAGATGTCTTTTAAGTAAACATCGTTACCGTCTTTGTCTTTCCCTAAGGAATCGTTTTGTAAATCAATATCCATAGTGCCGGCAATCGCATAAGCCACCACTAAAGGCGGTGAAGCCAGGTAGTTCATACGCACTTCTGCATGTACCCGGCCTTCAAAGTTACGGTTGCCTGAGATAACAGAGGTTACAGTTAAGTCTTCATCACTAATGGCTTTGCTTACTTCAACAGGTAATGGTCCTGAGTTACCAATACAGGTTGTACAACCATAACCGACTACGTTAAAACCTAATGCATTAAGATCATCCATTAAGCCGGCATGTTCCAAATAGTCTGAAACAACACGTGAGCCTGGACCCAATGACGTTTTAACCCAGGGTTTAACATTTAATCCAAGTGCGTGTGCTTTACGGGCAACTAAACCGGCACCTAACATAACGGATGGATTAGACGTGTTTGTACAAGAGGTAATTGCTGCAATAACAACCGCACCATCTTTTATTACCACATCTTGTCCATGCATTTTCGTGTTAGCGACACCTGAGCTGTTTGACTTACGTTCTTCTTTTAGCGCTTTTAAAGCATCGCCAAACATTGCTTTTGACTTGCTCAGTGGCACACGATCCTGTGGACGTTTTGGGCCTGCCATACTGGGTTCAACGCTGGAAATATCGAGTTCGAT
>Ga0316206_1001642_pt1 | contig 18569 bp, 16 predicted proteins | sample 6monthpyrite_MG_FD_204942 | JGI IMG/M metagenome (GOLD analysis project Ga0316206, IMG submission 204942) | Microbial mat bacterial communities from mineral coupon in-situ incubated in ocean water Damariscotta River, Maine, United States -... | ecosystem: Environmental > Aquatic > Marine >... | reverse complement strand
ACTTTTTCGTCTTTCTTAAATCTTCTGTGGCCTTGTCCTAATTCTTGAACACCAATTAAATAAATAATTGCATCAATATTTAAAGCATCTCCATCAGCAAACTGTGTTGATAAATTATCAACTAACAAATTCCATTTTTCTTTTAAAGAAGTAATCTCTGTCATAAATTTTAACTAAGTAACAAAGATACATACTATCTGTAATATTTTACTTTAAAATAGTAGTCATTTGAGTTTTTAATATTTTTATAGTATGTTAGCAAGTACTAAGAAAAAAAGATGAATTGGGCTTTAGGTATAGTAGTAATTTTAATACTCTTGTATTTAATAGGAAAGTATAATTACAAAAAAAGAATAAAAAAATTTAGACTTAAACTTATTGAAAATTGGGGGAAACCAAAACATCGAAACTATTATAATTTTTTTGTAATTGGGAAATATTTTGAAAATAATGTACACAAAAATAAGGCGTTCCATCTTATTTCTGAAAAGTGTAAAATCGATTTAGATCTTGAAGCTGTTTTTAAACTTTTAGACAGAACTTCTTCTAAAATAGGACAACAATATTTATATTTTAAACTTCGCACAATTGGTACAATAGAAAATTTGTTATCATTTAATTCGTTAATCAATGTTTTCGAAAAAAATGAATCTTTGAGACTTCATTGTCAACTATTATTATCTAAACTAAACTCAAATGAATCGTATTATTTAGAAGAATTAATTAACGGCAAACAACTTCAAAAGCCAAAAAATATTTGGGTAGTTAAATCTTTAACCATCTCGGTTATTTTAATCCTAGTTTTAGGTTTTATATATCCTATAATTTTTCTTTTGTTAATTCCTATTTTAACAGTAAATATGGTTTTTCATTATAAAAATAAAGATAATGTTAATTACTATTTACAAGGAGTAAGTCAATTGTCTAAAAGTCTTAAAGTAGGTGAAAAATTAGCCAAATTTTTTGAAATAAAAGAACATTATAAAGAGTTTCCTTTTCTAAAAAGAATACGAGCTATTAAATTTAAAACAGAGTTTGTTAGCTTCGAAAAGAACATCAATAATGAGTATTTATTTGTTGTTTGGTTTTTTGTAGAAGTTATTAAAACACTCTTTAATATCGAATATTTAGTGTTTTTTAGTTTTGTAGATTCTTTAGAAAAAGAAAAGAAAAATATCGAGCAACTATTTCTTTTTATTGGAGAAATAGATGTTGCCATATCTACAGCTTCAGTAAAAGCAGGAAACCACCAAATATGCACTCCGCATTTTACAAATAAAAAAGAAATTATTTTAAAAGGAATGCACCATCCTTTAATAGATAATTGCGTTGTTAATGATGTAACATTAATTGACAAAAGTATGCTGTTAACAGGATCTAATATGTCTGGTAAAACTACATTTATAAGAGCAGTAGCCTTAAACAGTGTTTTAGCACAAACATTACATATTTGCTTTGCAGAAGAATATTCAGCGCCATTTTTTAGAGTATTTTCATCGATTAGAATAACAGATGATGTATTAGACAATACCAGTTATTATTTAGAAGAAGTTTTAACTGTAAAAGAGTTGGTTGAAGCTTCGAAAAATACAGAACCATGCTTGTTTGTATTAGATGAAATATTTAAAGGAACAAACACCATAGAAAGAATTTCTGGAGGAAAAGCAATCTTATCTTATTTGAACCAAAAAAATCATATCGTTTTGGTTTCAACACACGATATTGAATTGACAGAATTATTAGAAAAAGAAAAGTATGAGCTTTTTCATTTTAGAGAACAGATAGAAAATGATAAACTCTTTTTTGATCATAAATTAAAAAAAGGAAAATTAAAAACTAGAAATGCACTTAAAATTTTAGAATTATATAAATATCCAGCTGAAATAATTTTAGAAGCGCGGAAAACAGAACAATATTTTTTTGATTAAAAGGTTTTTAAGAAGAAAAAATCAATTATTTTTAGACAATAAATTTCAATTTTTAATAGATGAATGTTTTTGACATTGTAATTACCGTATTTTTATTATTCGGGTTTGTAAGAGGTTTAATGAAAGGTCTTTTTATAGAAGTAGCCTCTTTAGTTGCTTTAATTGGTGGTATTTGGGGATCAATTCATTTTTCATATTTTATTGGAGATTTCTTAAAGGAAAGTGTTTCTTGGTCTGAAAAAAAAATAGCATTAGCAGCATTTGCCATTACTTTTATTGTGATAATAATAGTAGTTAGTTTATTAGGGAAATTTTTAACAAAATTAGCAGATTTAGCAGCGCTAGGAATGGTAAATAAAATTTTAGGAGGTCTTTTTGGCTTTGTGAAAATTGGCTTGGTTTTAAGTATTGTTTTTATCTTTTTTGATAGAATGAATTCTAGTATTTCTTTTATTGAAAAAGAAACCTTAGACGAATCTATTTTATACAAACCTGTAAAGAGTATTGCTCCAACAATTTTTCCATCAATAATAAAAGAAAATAGTGTTGATGAAGATATAATTGATGATATTGTAAAAAAAGTAGCATAAAAAAAGGCTTGCAATTGCAAGCCTTTTTACTATTTTAAAATAATTGTTTTACAACATAGTAACTTTTCCGCTACTTATATGATAAACTCCACCAACTATTTTAATTTCTCCATTTTCTTCCATTTCATTTAGAATAGGACTTCTTTCTCTAATTCTTTGAATAGTTAAGCGAACGTTGTTTTCAATTGTTTTTTCAACAAACTCATTGTTAGAAGAATTATGCTTTCCTTTAACTTGAGTTTCAGATAATTTAACTGCTGGTTTTATATTTTCTAGTAATGCAGTAATGTTCCCTAATTCTACATGATCACAAGCCGCTTTTATTGCACCGCAACTTTCGTGTCCTAGCACAAAAACTAATTTACTTCCTGCAACTTTACAAGAATATTCCATACTGCCTAAAATATCTGTGTTTTCAAAATTACCAGCAACTCTAGCAACAAAAACGTCTCCAATTGTTTGATCAAAAATTAATTCTACAGGAACTCTAGAATCAATACATGATAGTACAATTGCTTTTGGATGTTGACTTTCTGTTGTTTGAGAAATTAATGCTTTATGATCTATTGAGTGTACTTCGTCTCTAATAAAACGAGCATTTCCTTCTATAAAATCTTGTAACACCTTCATTGGTGTTAAATTATCCTGTTGTTCTTTTGTAATTGCTTTATTTCTATGTGGCATAATTTATTTTTTTAATTGTTGTTCTTTAATCCAATTTGTGCAATTAGAAAAAGAAGTAAAAATGTGTTCTTTTTTAATTAATTCTGGAATAATCCCAATTCTTTCCATCATATATCTTGGTTGCTTTAACAAGTTTACAAATAAAACTTGAATATTCTTTTTTTGTAATTCTTGAAGCACATCTTCCATTGCATATAAACCAGATTGATCCATATATTGCATTCTTCCTAAACGAATAATAACAGATGTTGCGTTTTCTGGAATTTGCTGCGCTAAACTATGAAAATCACTCGTTGTTCCAAAAAACAAAGGCCCTTTGATGTGTTTAATAAATACTTTTTCTTTTAAACCCTCTGGGAAATCAGCTTCATCTGACCAGTTTTTTTCTTTCTTTAACGATTTTACATCCGATCGTTCTGCTGCTAAATCACCAATTTTTTTCATAAACATTAACGAAGCAATTATCAATCCAATTCCTACTGCATAGACTAAATTCCAAAAAGTAGATAGTATTAATACAACCATCATAATTACTACTTCAGAACTTAACTTAATTGGACCAATTTTTAGATCTTTTGGTAAACTAGGAATTGCTTTTAATCCTCTGTAATCCATAACGCCAATACCAACTGTAATTAAGATACCCGCTAATACTGCAGCAGGAATTTGAGAAGCAATAGGTCCTAATCCAAGTAAAATTATTAATAAAATAATACCGGCAATCATTCCAGACAGTTTTGTTTTTCCTCCAGAATTTATATTTACAACAGTTCTAATGGTTGCACCAGCTCCAGGAATTCCACCAAATATTGCTCCAATACTATTTCCAATTCCTTGACCAATTAATTCTTTATTTGGTTTGTGCTTGGTTTTAGTCATATTATCTGCCACAACACTTGTTAAAAGAGAATCTATTGCTCCTAATAAGGCTAATGTTAAAGCAGTAAAAATATAGGGCACAACGCTTCCAAAGTTAAATTCTGTAAATAAGGATAAGTTAGGAATAGGAAAACCACCAGGAATTGTTTCTATAGCTCTGTAATCTAACTTAAAAACAACGGCAACTCCAGACATTACAAGTAATGCTACTAATGTACTTGGAAATTTTGTTGTTATTCGTTTAAAACCATATATTATAATGATGGTTCCTAAAGCGAGTAATAATTCTAAAATGTTGATGTTTTTTAAAGCATTGGGCAATACTTTAATTGCGCCAATAACACCAGATGCTTCTTTAGAAGCCAATGTTTCAGATTCTTTTAAAATATCACTTTCAGTAATTTTTTCTGCTCTAACTATAGTTTCTTTAAAGTTTTCTAACACGAAAATTCCTTCTACTGCCTCTTTCTTTAAAATATTCTCTAAAATTACTTCTTCTGCTTGTGGTTTAAATTGATTTACAAACACAGTATCTTCTTTTGGGTAATACCCTAAAGAAGGTAAAATTTGAGTAATTAAAATAATCACTCCAATTGCGGTCATAAAACCAGAAACAACCGGATACGGAATATACCGGATATATTTTCCTACACCCAAAACTCCTAAGCCAATTTGCATTAAACCTGCTAATAAAAAAACGGTTAAAATTGCTGGTAAAGCTTTAGAAATGTCGCCATCATTTGCAGCAATAATTCCAGCAATAACTACCATACTTACAGCTGTCATTGGAGCTGTTGGTCCAGAAATTTGTGTATTTGTGCCTCCAAAAAGAGCAGCAAAAAAACTTAAAAAAATAGCTCCGTATAATCCAGCACTTGGACCAAGACCAGAACTAACTCCGAATGCTAATGCTAATGGTAAAGCAACAATTCCAGCAGTAATACCACCAAAAAGATCGCCTTTAATGTTTTTGAACATAATATATATTTTTTTAACCTCTAATGTAATTTTTTGAAGTTATTTAATGATAAAATTTATAAACGAATTTTTATCTCTTGTAAAAAAGAGAGAGATGTTTTTACAGAAAATTAAAGATATTCTGGAGGTGGAAAAACCAAATTTAAATATGGTTTTGTGTAATTTTTGTTAGTATGTTGTAGTAGGGCACTAACTTTTTTTGTTGAAGAAATGACAAGTTCATTTATGTTTAAATGAGATAAAATAATTTTTGCTTTTTCTAGTTGATTGTTGCTAGATTCTTCTTCTGAATTTGAATAAACGTAAGATATATCAACAGAACTATCTACTAGTGTTATTACAGTTGGTACTATAATAAATGCTAGAAAGAGGATTGAAAAAAAAACAGCTATTTTGTTTTTGTGCATTTTTATTTTTAATAAATAATTCTTGCTAAGATAAGCTTTTTAACAAAAAGAGTTGTATTAATCTGTTAACATTTTTATATTTTCTGAGGTAATCCAACCAACTTTTCCGTCAGATAATTTTATTTTTTTCCAGTTATCTATTGCATCTAAAACATTAACTTTTGTGCCTTCATGTAATTCAAAAATTATATCTGAATTAGATGTTGGTGCATTGTTAACAGCTGTCTTTGGAGAAAAAATTATTGCATATTTTGTGTTCATTGCTTTTTTATATTGATCGTAAGTAATAAACACCGTAATAATCAGCAGTAAAAAAGAGAACATGCTGGTTAAAAAATACATACGTTTTTTATTAGAAATTGTGGTATAGTAAAAAAGTAAAAATAAAATGGCTGCTAAAAAAGAAAAAACTATTGATAACATTGACCATTGATTGTACGATAGTTTTTTTAGGTAATTAAGTTCTAACCGTTGTAAAAATGTTTTAGGCAACTCTTCAATATTATCAATCGTCATTCTTCTTGCAAACTCTAAATTAGTTTCAGCATCTTTATTTAATGGATCTAATAACAATGCTTTTTCGTAATTATAAATGGTAGGTGCAACCTTATTTAATTTATAATATGAATTTCCTAAATTGTAATATAAAGCAGATGAGATAGAGTCTTTTGCTTCTATTTCTTTGTACATTTTTATAGCTTCTTCAAACTTACCATCTTTGTATAAAAGGTTCGCATTATCAAACAAAGCTTTAGTACTGGTTTGCGCAACAAAAATTGTTGATGACAACATACATAAAAAGAAAAATAATTTTTTCATTTGTTTATAATTGTTTGTCTAAAGCAGTTATTACTGTTATAGATTTTTCATAATCATCATTCATCATTACAACAGTTATTGGGGTGTAACGTGCTATGTCACAATTATTCAATACTTCAATAAAAGCTTTAATTGTGGTCTTTTCTATCTGTTTAGAATTTAAAATTTCTATAATATTATCTCTACTAATATCAGAAGTTTCTATTTGTAATTTTGCTTTTAAATAATTGTGCAATGCTTTTTCAAGAGCAATATAAAATTGCTCTTTATTTCCTAATTGTTTTTTTGCTTCAGAAAGATGTTTTCTAGCTAATTTATCTGTTTTTCTTCTTTTAACACCTACAAGATCACTTTTTCTTTTATCTGAAATGATATACATAATAATTCCTATTGGTATTGCAATTAATGGTAATAAAAGCAACAAATAAAATAATGTTGACTTGTAGAAATCTTCTTGTTGTAATGGAACAAAAGCACTTTTTGTTTGAATATATCTAAAATTAGCTCCTGTTACAGTAACATCTTTTTTAACATTATTTGTTGTAGTCTTAATTGTTTTTCCTTCTAAAACATTTACAAATAAGTCTTCAGTTGTAATCGTTTTGTATTTTTTTTCGGATGGGTTGAAATAAGAAAATGAAACTTTTGGAATTTTATATTTCCCTTTAAATTGCGGCACAACTGTATATAAATCATACACAGAGCCTCTAATTCCATTAGTGGTTGTATTTACAATTTCTTTATGTTCTGGAGTGTAAATTTCTAATTCTTTTGGAGTTTCAATTTTTGGAATTTCAAATAATTTTAGATTTCCCTTTCCGTTAACAATAACCTTTATTTGTGAAGATTCATTAGCTTTTAAATCGTTTTTACTTGATGTAATATTAAAATCGAAATCTCCAACAGCACCGTTAAAATTTTTTGGCTTATTTTCTAACGGTAATTGTTTTACATTAATGTTTCTTTTTGCAGATGAAAATGCTTTGGTAACGTTTCTAGTGATTGGGTTTCCAAAGAAATCGCCTCTACCAGTTGGTACACCAATTAAAATGTCCATTTTCATTGGTTCGATTAATAGTTTTCCAGATTTAGTAGGGATTAATAATGCTCTTTTTAGCACTACATATCTGTAATTTTCTCCGTTATAAATTCCGCTTTTAATCTGTAAATTATTAATTTTTATATCTTGATTCCAAAAACCATTATACTGCGGAGTTTCTGTAACAGAAAAATCTTTTACAGCGATGTTTTCACTTACATATAATTTATATTCCACATAAATACCTTCACCAACATAAGGTCTAGTTTTAGAAACTTCGGCAACTAAATGCACATTTTGTTGTGCTATATAATTTGGGTCGTTTGGATTTGGCGGAATATCAACAGCCTTAAGAATATTCATTTTCACTGAATTTGACGTCAGTGTTTTTCCGTTTAATTGAATGGTTGCTCCAGATATCGAATAAGTTCCAACAGCTTTTGGTTCAATAATAAATGTATATGATTGCGAAAAACTTACTTTTCCGTTTATCCAAGATTGATTTACAGATTGACTTGGGCCAGCAACAACTTTAAAATTTTTAAAACTTGGAGGTTTAAAATCATCTGCACCTTGTTTATCAATAGAAAAAATAATTCTAAAGCGTTCATTTACGCCTAATTTACTCTTGCTTACAGTTGTTTTAAATTCTGTTTGAGCAAAAATAAATTGAGCTATTAAACTCAGTAATAAAAATATGTAAATGCTTTTATTTTTCATTTTTAGATGGTCAAAAATAACAACTTTTAGAGAAAATTAAAACACAAAAATTACCAATCTTTTTCTTGTTTAACTTTTGTTCCTTTAGCTTTTTTAACATTCATTTTCTTATGAGTTTTATTCTCCTCATTATTTAAACTTTCTAGTAATTGTTTAATCTGTTGAGGCGTCATATTACCCTTTTTAGGTTTTGGTTTTTGCGGGTTCTTTTTTTGATCGTTCGGATTCTTTTTTTGTTTTTGATCCTTGTCTTTATCTCCGTCTTTTTGATCTTTATTTTTGTCGTCTTTCTTTTTATCTCCTTTATCGTCTTTTTTATCTTTGTCGCCTTTTTTATCTTTATTTTCTTTTTTGTCTTTGTTATCTTTTTTCTTGTCGTCTTTTTTATCTTTATTTTTCTCTTTTTCCTTTTTTAAGAGTTCTTTAGCTACTGCTAAATTGTAACGAGTTTCATCATCATTCGGGTTATTTCTTAACGAATTTTTATACGCATCAACAGCTTGCTGATATTGCTTTTGTTCCATTGCAGTATTGCCAATATTATGAAAAGACTCAGCTTTTGTGAATTTATCTTTGGTGTTTTTTGCCGAAACCTCGTATTGTGGAATGGCTTCTTTAAAGTTTTTTTGTTGATATAAAGCGTTTCCTAAATTATAACTTGCTTTTTTATAACTTGCATTTTTTTCTAATGCTTTTTTAAATAATACACTTGCGTCTGTATATTTTTCTTGCTGATACAATTCGTTTCCTTCTCTTAACAAGCTTCTTGCTTCTCTTTGTAAAACGATAGAATCTTTAACTTCTTGGGCGTTTAAAAATGTTGTGAAAAACATCAGAAATAGTAAAAATGTATAATGTGTTTTCATAATTTTGTAGTTAATGTTCGTTAAATAAATCGATTTTTTTAACCCATTTTGTTTTCTTGTCTAAAAAGAAAACATCTATTAATAAAAAGAAAATTCCTATTCCAATAAACCATTGAAATTGATCTTTATAATCTGAAAATTGTTTGGTTTCAAATTCGCTTTTTTGTGCGTTTGCAATTAATTTTTCAATAAAATCTACGGGTTTTTCAGTTTTATTTCCGTCAATATATCTTCCACTTGCTGCATTTGCAATTGCTTCTAATACATCCGATTTTCTTTTGGTAATTACTGTTTCTCCTTTGTATTTTTTATAACCAATTAAAGAACCACCTACTTTCATTGGAATTGGGCTGCCTTTTTCTGTTCCAACACCAATTGCATATACTTTTATGCCTTCTTTAGACATGTTTTGAGCAACTTGTTTAGTATCTTCTTGATGATCTTCTCCATCAGAAATAATAATTAAAAAACGATTGGTTTGTTCGTCATTATTATAATATGTTTTTGCCAAATTTAACGCTTCATTTATGGCAGTTCCTTGACTAGAAACCATGTCTGGATTTGCATTTTGTAAAAACATTTTTGCAGCTGCGTGGTCTGTTGTTATTGGTAATAAAGGATATGCATTACCAGCATAAATAATAATACCAACTCTGTCGCTTCCTAATTTGTCTATAATTTTAGAAATAATTTGCTTTGCTTTTTCTAATCGGTTAGGAGCAATATCTTCTGCCAACATACTTTTAGAAACGTCTAGTGCAAAAACAACATCTACACCTTCGCGTTTTATTGTTTTTAATTTGGTTCCCATTTTAGGGTTTACCAATGAAATGATTAAAAAACTAATTCCAATTGCTAAAAAAACCATCTTTAAAACACTTTTAAAAGTGGAAGTATTTGGTGCCAATTTTTCTAATAAAACAGTATCAGTAAATCTTTTCTGTGCTCTTTTTTTCCACCAAAAAGCCAAAAGAAATACAACAATTATTGCAGGAATAATTGCTAAATAATAAAAATATATAGGTTCTTCTATTTGATACATTTTTTGTTCTTCAAAGATTCAATATTATTTACTAGTGGTGTTTTCATTTTAGTCTTTTAATCTTTTACTTTTTTAATAATATTATATAAAACTTTTAAATAGCGTGTTTTTTAATATATATTCTAAAATTAATAATCCCAAAGCGAGTAGTACTAAAGTTCTATATAATTCTTGATAATTATAATATTTAAATTCTTCTATTTTGGTTTTTTCTAACTTATTTATTTCATCGTAAATAGCCTTTAATTCGGTATTATCGGTTGCTCTAAAATATTTTCCTTCGGTTTCGTTTGCAATATATTTAAGCAATTCTTCATCAATTTCTACTTGCTGTTTTCTAAATTGTAATTTACCAGTTCTTGGATCTTTAAAAGCAGGAAAATCTGCCATTCCGTTAGTTCCAATACCAATTGTATATGCTTTTATAGAAAGTTCTTTTGCCAATTCTGTTGCTGTTTTTGGGTCGATAAATCCAGAATTATTTACACCATCTGTCAATAAAATAATGACTTTACTTTTTGCTTTGCTTTCTTTTAATCTGTTTACTGCAGAACCCAATCCCATTCCAATTGCAGTTCCACCTTCTAATTGTCCCCATTTAATTTCTGAAATGGTTCTTTTTACAATTCCTTTATCACTCGTAATTGGTGTTTGTGTAAAACTTTCACCTGCGTACACTACAATTCCGATTCTATCATTTGGTCTTTGATTTACAAAATTTGTAGCTACTTTTTTTAAGGCTTCTAATCTGTTTGGTTTTAAGTCTCTTGCCAACATACTTGCAGAAACATCAATTGCCATCACAATATCAATACCTCTATTGGTTTTTGTTTTTTTACTAACGGCAACATTTCTTGGTCTTGCTAAGGCTAAAATTAAAAGACACAATGCGCTAATTCTTAACACAAAAAGTATTGGTTTTAATTTTGAAATGATAGATTGTTCTGCTTTAAATCCTTTTATGCTTGGTATGGTTAGTGTTGCAGAACTTCTTTTACGGACCAAAACGCGCCAAATAATTACTAACGGAATTAGTGTAAACAACCAGAAAAACTCTGGGTTATAAAACTCAAAATTACTCCAGTTCATCTTCATCGGTTTTAATTTCTGGAGTTTCTTTTACTTCAGGTTTTAATTCAGTTACAACATCTTCTGCTTCTTTTCTGTTTGCTTCAATTTGCTCAGACATTGGTTTCGATTTTGCAAATTTTACCAAATCGGCTTCCCTTAACAAATCGCGTAATTTTTTAATCGTTTCTTTAGTTGTATAAATTTCTTTAGAGTCATTAAAATCGGTTAAAACATCAATCAATTCGTCTGTAGTAGATTCTAATGCGGGCACTTTTAATTCGCGCTCTATAAATCCTCTAACAATTTCTGTTAATTCGCTGTAATATTCTTTTATCTGATTGTTTTGCCACAATAATTTTTCATCCAATTCATGTAGTTTCTGAATTGCTTCTTCATAAGGTGGTAAAGCAGGTACAATAATTTCTTCTTTTACCTCCTTCTTTTTTCGCAATACGAAATACAGAAGTAATCCAATTAAGAGTAATACAATTAAAGCATACCATACATAAAGTTTAAAATCATCAAACTGATAAGGTTCACTTTGAATGGCTTTAATAGGAAACATTTTTTGTTTTGTTGTATCAATTGCCACAGTTGCCACTTTTATCAACAAAGAATCTGTTAAAAATAATTTCTGACGGATAAATATTTGTTGTTGCGGAATGTAATATGCACCGCTATCAAAACTAGTTAAGATATATTTTTTTATCAATTGATTTTTTAGTGTATCAATTTTTTTGTTTTCGATAATTTCTAAACCGGTTAAATTTTCTAGCTTAGGAATGATAACATTTTTTGTGTCATTAACTGTTATTTTAAATTCAAATTGCTCGCCAATTCTAATGTTAGTTGTATCAATTTCTGCTTTTACAACAGGTTTTTGCTGCGCAAAACTTACAATTGAGAATAATAATAATATGTAAAATATTTTTTGTTTCATTATCGTTTTGTCTGGTAGAGCGGAGTAGAGACCTAATTAACCTCTCGACTCCGCCCGAGGAGACATTATTTTATTGTTTATCCTTTGTGTTTAAAATAGCCTAATAATTTTTTTACATAATCATCATCTACACGAGTTGTAATTGTTCCTGCGCCAGATATACTAAATGTTTTTGTATAATAATCGTGTAAACGCAATGCATTTGCTTTGTAATTGGTTCTAATATTTTTAGAACTTGTATTTATCAATTGTACGTTACCAGTTTCTGCATCTAGCATTGGTACTATTCCTAAATTCGGAATTTCCTCATCGTGTTTGTCAAAAATTTTGATTCCTGTTACATCGTGTTTTCTTCCAGCAATTTTTAATGTTTGTTCGTAATCATCGTCCATAAAATCTGACAATAAAAAAACAATTGCTTTCTTTTTTAGTACGTTTGATAAAAATTTTAACGCTTCATTGATGTCAGTTTTTTTACTTTTTGGTTTAAAATCAATCAGTTCTCTAATAATTCTTAACACATGACTTTTTCCTTTTTTTGGCGGAATGTATAATTCTATTTGATCAGAAAAAAGGATCAATCCAACTTTGTCGTTGTTTTGAATTGCAGAAAAAGCCAAAGTAGCGGCAATTTCTGTAGCTGTATCTCTTTTAAATTGTTGATTTGTACCAAAGAATTCAGAACCAGAAATATCAACCATTAATAGCATGGTTAATTCTCTTTCCTCTTCAAAAACTTTTACATAAGGTTCGTTGTATCGCGCAGTAACATTCCAGTCTATTGCTCTAATATCATCTCCATATTGATATTGACGCACTTCAGAAAACGTCATTCCACGACCTTTGAAAGTTGAGTGATATTCGCCACCAAAAATATGATCAGACAAACGACGTGTCTTGATCTCTATTTTTCGTACTTTTTTAAGTATTTCTTTAGTTTCCATTTTTCCAGTAAACAGTATTCAGTCGCAGTTTTCAGTTATATAAGCAGAATGTTAATTTTTAAAATAGTATTCAGTAAGAGTAAGCAACTGCCAACTGCTACTGATTTTTACTGCCAACTATTTATGGAACTTCAACTTCGTTAATAATGCTATTAATAATGTCTTCTGAAGTTACGTTTTCTGCTTCTGCTTCGTAGGTAATTCCTATTCTATGACGTAAAACATCGTGTACAACAGCTCTAACATCTTCTGGTATTACATAACCTCTACGTTTTATAAAAGCATAACATTTTGCTGCTTTTGCTAGGTTAATACTTCCACGAGGTGATGCTCCAAAGCTGATTAAAGCATTTAAATTAGGTAAGTTATATTTCTCTGGATAACGTGTTGCAAAAATGATGTCTAGAATATATTTTTCTATTTTTTCATCCATATAAACCTCATTAACAACTTCACGAGCTTTTAATATTTGCTCAACAGAAATTACTGGGTTTACATTGATAAAATCATTGTTTAAATTCTGACGCATAATCGTTTGTTCATCCGAAATTTTTGGATAATCAATCACTACTTTTAACATAAAACGGTCAACTTGTGCTTCTGGTAAAGGATACGTTCCTTCTTGTTCTACCGGATTTTGAGTTGCCATTACCAAGAAAGGTTCATCTAACTTAAACGTAGTATCACCAATTGTAATTTGACGTTCTTGCATGGCTTCTAATAAAGCAGATTGTACTTTTGCAGGCGCTCTGTTAATCTCATCAGCCAACACAAAATTGGCAAAAATTGGCCCTTTTTTAATCATGAAATCATTTTCTTTCATGTTGTAAATCATGGTTCCAACAACATCGGCGGGTAATAAATCTGGTGTAAACTGAACCCTACTAAAAGAAGCTTGAACCGCTTTAGATAATGTGTTAATAGCTAGTGTTTTTGCCAAACCAGGAACACCTTCAAGCAGAATATGTCCGTTTCCTAACAAACCGATTAACAACCGTTCTATCATGTCTTTTTGACCTACAATAACTTTGTTCATTTCTAAAGTTAAAATATCTATAAAGGCACTTTCTCTTTCAATCTTTTCATTGATTGCTCTTACATCTACATTCATTTGTTGTTCTATCATTTTAGAATTTTAAGTGTGATAAAAATTTGTTGGAAACAAAACTACAATATTAACATTTTTTTTCTTGTTAAAAGAATGCTAAAGATTTGGTTAAAGTATTGTGAAAAGTAAGTTGTTTAGAGCAAGTTTGCTGTTTTTAAAGAAGCTAATATTCTACAAATTATAAGCAATACTAAACATTACAACTCTAGGTAAAATATAGGTTTTTGTATCTCTAATTAAATACTCAGAAAAGCTATTGTTTTGTTTAAACGTAGTATTAAATAAATTGGTTGCTTTTATTTTATAACTCCATGCACTATCATCATTTTTATAAGATAATGTTGCGTTGGCTAATTCATATACATTTTTTTGACCTAAACTTTTATTTTGATAATTTGACTGTGTATAATCAAAATTAAAAATAAATCCTTTTAAAAAAGCATAGTCAATATTTAGATACGGTTCTGATTGTACAAATTTAGAAATAGAACTACCAGAAGTGTAATTTCCAATAGTTCTTTTATAACCAACTTCTATGGTAGGAAAATTATCAAACAAGGTTTCTATACCAACATCAGCAGTATAACTATTATTTTTATTGGTTTGAATTTGATTATTAATATTTTGCACGTATTTAGAAAGATTAACAGTTCCTCTTAATTTGTATTTTATTTTTTTAATGGTTTTTTCAATATTGGAATTCATCATTAAGTTTTCTAAAGGATTGTCTATTAACTGCATCGTTACATATTGATTTGCTCTTTGTGTTGGATCTGGATTTGTTTGATCTAACACTACTAAATTAGTAAATCCTTTTACTTTTTTTGTGTAATTTGCCATAACGTGCATCATTAAACCTCTGTACAAACTAAAACGGCTATAAAAGATACTAGCATTGTGATACAACTCATTTTCTAAATTCTCATTTCCTTTAAAAACCGAATTGTACGATTGTAAATAAAACTGACTTGCTAATTTGGAAGCATCAGAAAAATTGGTTTTTAAGTTGTAACGAATTTGTATGCTTTTAGATTTATTGAACTCAATTTTTGCTAAAAAATCGGGCAAAGCAATCCATTTAGATTTTGAGAATTGGGTTTGCTGTAGTACATTCCAATTATAATTATGTAATACAACTCCTTGCTTTACCGTAAAAATACCTGTTCTAAATTTATAATGTAATCCCAGATAAAAATCATTTAATTTAAAATTTACATCGTTTCCAAATCCGTTAGCAGAAAAATCATTAAAAGAACCATTGTCTAATTCTTGTTTGTCTGTTGTTAAGAAATTTTCATTTGACAAACTATTTCCTAAAGTGGTGTAAATATGATTGTTGTTATTCAGTACCCAAAAATGTTTGAAAATAGCATTAAAATTATGCTGCTCTATTTCTCTATTTTGATGTAAACGATATGCGCTTTGCGAATTATCAACCGGAATTAATCCTTGTAAAATTTGATTGGTGGTTTGCCAATAATTGGTTGGATTATTTTTATCAAACGCATAATCTGCAATAAAAGAAAAGGTATGTTTTGTTGATTGCTGTTGATGCCATTCTATATTCTGACTAACAGAAATAGCATCTGTTTTTTTATTAGTGTTAAAGATGTTTTGCGTGCTATTTATGGTAGAATAAATTTCGTTATTATTTTTATTATTGGTTTTTTTAACTTGTGTTCTTGCATACCATTGCGCTTTTTTAGTTGGTGCATATTCTAAGTTTAATTTTCCGATACCAAATACATTTTCTGCATTTGTGCTATTTTCTTTTTGTTCTGTAATAGTTGCATATATATTGTTGCTTTCTTCAAAACTATTGGTGTTGGTGCTTGATATAATTGCAAATCCAGAAACATCTAATTTACTTGTAGCTGTTTTGGTAATATTTAAAGCGGCAAATTTATTTTCGCTTTTTAAAATATCGTTACTATTTAAAAATTGTGAAAAATCATCTCTTCCCCATTTAAAATTTCCGTTAAAAACTGCGTTAATTCCGCCCTGAAAATTCATGTAATCTGAAAACGTAAATGTTTTTTCGCCTGTGTTATTTAGGTTTCCAATAAAATTAACATTTGTTTTTGGACTGTAATAAAATAGGTTGGCATTTGTTCTATAATAGTTTTTATTTCCTTTACCAGCTTCAACATCTCCAAACATAAAATTCTTTTTGTCTTTTTTAAGTTTGATGTTCATTGCCATATCATCAGAATCTGAGATGTTTTTTAAAAAAGCAACTTCATTATAATTATCTAACACTTCTACTTTATCAATAGCATCCGCAGGAATATTATTTACCGCTAACTTTGTACCACCGTTAAAGAATTTTTTATTATCAACCAAAAGAGTTGTTATTTTTTTACCATTCACAGTTACTCCTCCGTTTTTATCAACCTCTACACCAGGTAATTTATTTAATACGTTTTTTAGTTTCCGTTCTGTGCCATCTACAAAATGTTTGGTATTGTAAATGGTGGTGTCTTGTTTTACAATTACGGGCATTTCTATAACTACTTCGTCTAATTGGTTTTTTGCTTCTTTTAAGATGAAGTTTTTAGTAGTAGTTTTAGTTGCGGTAAATGGATGGTTTATTGGCTCAAAACCCATATAACTAATACTTATAGTGTATTGCTTATCTTTAATTAATTCTAATCTGTACATACCATCGTTGTCTGTAATAGCGAATTTTAAATTCTTAGTAACGTCTTTGGGTTTGGCAATTACATTGGCATAAGCCAACGGAGTTTGCAAACTATCTTTTACACTTCCTTTTAAAGTAATGGTTTGGGCATTTGTGGTACACACAAAACCTAGTACACAAATAATAGCAATGATTTTTTTCAGCATTTTAGTTTTTTCTTTTTTGTTTTCCAAAGGGAGATATGCGCTCTAAAAATTTGGTAAATTCATCACGAGTTAACCGTTTTCCTTTTGTTGGTTTTTTTATTACAATTTTTTCTTTTGGATTTAATTCTACTTTAGTTGCAGTAAAAGATCTTCTATATTCTTCTATTTTTAAAATTAATCCAGGTAAGCCAAAATTATCTCTAGGCCCAGAATTTATAGGTATTTGAGGAGTAAACCAAGCAATTGCTTTTTGCTTTTTATTATCAGAGTAAATATCAATGGCTTTGTAACATGTGTAGCCACCTATTATTTGTGATTCTTGAGTTATTTTCCATTTTTTTGGTTTCATTTCTACCAACATGTCTTCTCCAAAAGTGCTTGTTTGATAGTAATACTCTTTTTTGATATGATTTAAATAATATTTAGATGTATTGCCAGCAAAAGTTCGAGCCATATTAAGTTTTGACTTTCCATCAGTTTTCATTTCTTCTTTTACATAATACAAAGACTCTCCATTAGCAAACTCTAAAATTGTAGTTACATCTTTCATGTTTTTAAAAATATCACTCGCCATTTTACTCATCTTTTTTGATTTTCCTCCAGCTTTATTTGAAACAGAATCTATTAATTTATCACTAAAAGGCTCCATAGAAAATGTATAATAAACTCTTCCAGAAAAAGATTGAGAGAAAACAGTAATAGAAAATAGTAAACATGTTATAAAAAGTAATTTTTTTTTCATAGATTTTTTTACTTTATTTTAGACCAAGCTGCTTTACTCATCTCATTAAATTTTTTTTGCGAAACTCTAATTCCTTTTGTTGGTTTTTTAATAATTACTTTTTCTTTTGGGTTTAAAATTAATTTTGTGGCTCTAAAATATCTAGAGTTATTTTGTGCCTCTAATACTAAACCAGGTAGTCCGTTATATTCTTTTGGTCCAAAACTTACAGGGATACTTGGAGTATACCATACTACAATATGTATACTTTTATTGTTTCTGATTAAAACGGTTGTTGCTTTATAACAGATGTAACCTGCAATTTTTTTTGTTTCTTGAGTTAATTTCCATTTTTTAAATTTAGAAACAATAATAAAACATTCTCCCAAAGTTGTACAATTTTGTATTTCTAAGGTTTGCGTATTTGTGTTTTGATAATACTTGTTAAGACCACCAGCCGAAATTAAATTTGTTTTTTCTATGATATTGCCTCGTTCTTTTAGATTTAATTTTTTTTTGACTTCATAAATAGCTTCTTTTAATGAAAATCGTAAAGTAGATTCCACTTTTTCACTATTTAAAAGTAAATTATCTGCAAACTTAATTTGTTCTTTTTTTTTCAGAGAGCTTCTTACTTTTGAAAAATAATGATCAATGTTTTGTTGACTAATACCAGATTCATAATGGACAATGCCTGTTAAGTTTGATTGTGAAAACAGACTTACTGATAAAAACAAACACACTAAAAAAAGAATCTTTTTCATAAATTTTACTTCTTGTATATATTGTTGTTAAAAATAATTATTGACTTTACAATTAAAAACGAAAATATTTTAATAGGATTTCAAAAAACAGATTTGTTTTGTTGAATTACAAAAGCGTACTTAAAATTTACTTTATTTTTTCAAAAGCCTCTTTAATTATTTTATTAAATTCGATTTCTGAAACTTTTTTACCTTTTTTTGGTCTCTCAATAGTTATCTTTT
>Ga0316206_1001640_pt1 | contig 18589 bp, 16 predicted proteins | sample 6monthpyrite_MG_FD_204942 | JGI IMG/M metagenome (GOLD analysis project Ga0316206, IMG submission 204942) | Microbial mat bacterial communities from mineral coupon in-situ incubated in ocean water Damariscotta River, Maine, United States -... | ecosystem: Environmental > Aquatic > Marine >... | reverse complement strand
CAAATAAGGAGATGACATATCGTTTTTCGGGCGTTGAAAAAGGCCTAACCATGAAACGCTATTTTTTAGACATCATGACCTGCAGAGCATGTTATCTTAAACCCAATTGTTCGAAAGGTAAGCAGCAGCGCAGAATAGCGCGTTGAGAACATCAAGGTAAAATTGACCGTATGGAAGATTCAAAGGCAACCTTGCCCAATAGTATGTTGATAAGAAAACAAACGGTAGAGCATCCGTTTGGAACCATTAAATCCTGGATGGGCGCAACACATTTTCTAACCAGGCGCTTCAAAAATGTCAGTACGGAAATGAACCTTCACGTGTTGGCTTATAACCTGACAAGAATGATAAAAATCAAAGGTACTCAAGAGTTAATCTGTGCGATACAGACCCAGTGAGTCACAACTCACTTCAACCTTTGTTTTAGCACGCTGTTAAGGTGAATTTAATGAGATTACAGCGATTGTGATTTTTGATGATACTTTTTTACGCGCTAAAGTAGCTTACCACCAGAACCTTTATGTGCAGCCAGAATGGATATTATGTTGGTGAACATATAGAAAAGTGAGTTTTCACACAGCCTGACCACATAGCTGACGCTCCTGATTTTCCCGATTACTATCACCTAAGCAGACCTTGAACCTTAGTTAATGGTTAATTGTTGAGGATTAACGCCCGAAATGGAGTTGTCACGATTTACTCATATTGATAATGAGACCAGTTTTCTGTAATCTCTTGTAGAAACAGGCATTTACATCTTAATATTAGATGTAACCGATACTAGATATACGGACCGACAGGACCCGTATATCAACTGTTATGCTCAAAACAAAAAAGGTTCAATTTACAAATGATGCAATATGAAGAGCTTTGGGCTGAGGTAGCTCGTACTTGTATAGACAAAAAAATTGTCAATATCGAACTTGTCTCAATTGCTCAAATACTTCGAATTGTTTTTGACAATAACACAATGCTTGAGTTAACCAGCTGCTGGCGCTACAGAACTTCGAAATCTATATTGCTCGGCGCTCTAGATATTGGCTTCTTTCAAAGCAATACTGAATCAAAGGAAGAAGCTGATGAACTACAAGAGCTGATAACTACACAAGAAGAAGACCATTACAAAAAACTAAACACCTTACTAGATAGAACGCTAGTTAATATTATTTTTAATGAACGAGAATTATGCCTTGAAATATCCGGAAAAAGATATATAGAATGGTTTTGTTTAAGCAGAGATGACATAGGCTTTACAGCTTACGATGAATATGATCAACGATAATATGCATAAGTCGGTCAAATCGTGTGTGCAGAAAGCTGCATACACTCAGACCAAGCTAAACTGCCAGCTTGGCCGTATACCTCGGCGTTATGTTTAAAAGAATGAAGCTGAGAACTATTAACGATATAGAAGAATTGCCGTCAGTACTAGACGTCCAAGAAATCAGTTTATATCTTATCCAATTGATTGATATATTAAAGAGTGAAAACACAGATCCTATAATTGGTGCAGAAACAATTAATAATTTAATTTCTTACCAAGGCTATAATGAGCAAGGCCTAAGTAACAAAGCCAGCTTGAAAATATTAGAATATATAAAAGAAACATATAATCCTGACAGTAAAGAGTCAGTAGACTGGAATACAGGTAATCTTGCGAACCTTACCTGCAAAGAGGCAAAAGAATTCATGGAAATTCGCCTTAGTGAGTCAAAGTCTGCATATGAGAAACAAGAAATCACTGAGTCATTAAGTGAAATTGAAATCAAAACATAAAAATGTATAACGAGACACGGGCTCTCGTTAATTCAACTGTTATGTGTAATAAAGAATGGGAATAAAACCAACAAATACAGGGGAGCCATTTTGGTTATTTCTATCAATTCTATGTCTTCCTATTGAGGAACAGTTAGAGATTATAGGTGGAGTACCCTCAAAAAAGGATAATAGTAAAATTTCAATGCATGGCACAAATGCCGACCACTTGCTATGGGCACTAGAAGAATATTATAACGGTTGGTATGACGAAATAGACGAAAATGGGCCAGGTGAAGAAATTATAACTTTAATTCAATCTGGTAGTTTTGAACAAATTAATTATTTAGAATCATTTGTAGAGGGTAAGTCATGGCTCAAAATAAGGTCATTGGCTAAAGAAGCTATAAAACAAGCTAAATTGGAACCATGGCCAATTAATGGCACAATTAATTTCTATGAATATATTGAGCTTCAAGACTAAAAACATAACATGCGGGTCAAATTCACTTCGCTTGGACGTGCAAAAAGCGCGCGCCATTTACCCTAATCGTTATGTGAAAAGTAGATGAAAGAAATTGAGTTTTTAAATATTGATTTATATATTGTATCGAAAGTGGATATAAGCTCTATTGTTTCCGAGTTCGGAGACAATGTAAGTGTACAGTATAATGACTTCATTGATGGTTTCTACCATGCTTCATTTGAAACTGGTTGCACTGAAGAAAATGAAATAATTAGAAAATATGTTTCTCTTATAAATAATTTAAGTCCAAAGGCAAAAGAGATTTGGAATAAATGTGAAAAAAGAGAGTTTGATTTTGGTTATGAAAGTGGTGAAATGCCAAATAATTTTCATTCTAAAATAAGTGCCGTTTCAGTTAGTTCGATAGCAAACGTAGGTGGTAGCTTTGTTATTACAATTTACCCATGTGAAATGGAAAAAGCTAATCAAAGCTCATATGGTACTAGTAAAGAGTATTCCACCGACAAACATGGAAACCGTGTAAAACTATATGATCAAATTCTAGTCTTAACTGTTGATGAAAGAATATTAAAGTCGTTACCCGAAGATGAAGTTCAGGAGCTGAGGTCTTTTATTGGTGGTATTTTTACCATCGTCCACATAAATAGTGACAACTCAGTTCTTGTGGAAAAAGAGTGGCGGTCAGAAGAAGAGGTAATGGGGCATGGGTTGGCCGTATTTCCTAATCAATTTGAGGCTATGAACAATGCCACATAACAATTCAAATTCAGCGGATGCAGCAAACATGGCACGCCATTTTGCTGCCGCAAAAGCCGCTCCATGTTTGCTGCACAGCTGATTTGGGTCGTTCTCAATGTCTGCTTTCTTACGGCCAGGTATGTGCTACATAGTCCGCTTCTGAGACTTAGCCGACTCTCTTTGCTAACTTTTTAAACCACGGAAAGGACAGCTTACACCGCAAAATAGACATTCTTAATTATCCCATTTCCGTATTTTAAAGCTGACATTGTCTCGCTAAAAATAGACTCTAATTACCTGTTTTCTCGTTGTCACGATATTCTTAAACGTATAACGAGACGAAAACAATCTAAATCATTGATAATTTAGTAAAATTTATGATATAAGAAGATCTTAGTATAAATGTATAACGAGACACGGGGTCTCGATAATACAACTGTTAACTACAAATAGTAAATAATTATGCAAAGACGAAAAATCGAAGATATCGACAGAGATAAATTTAGCGAGAAAATGCACTCCGAATCAGATCGTGCATGCGCGATTCTTGGAGCTGCTTTTTTGGACGCAAAACTTGAAAGTCTCTTTATTCGACGTATCAAAAATTTTCAAGCAGAACTTCTAAATGGCACTGGCCCTATTAGTACATTTTCTGCTCGCATACGTATTGCGAATGCTCTTGCATGGATTGATGATCCCGTTCAGAAAGATTTAGATGTTATTCGTGGAATTCGTAATGATTTTGCGCATAGCTTTGATCATGAGCTTTCTTTCCACGATCAGTCTTTAGTTAATCGTTGTGAAAACCTTTTGGTAGCCCAGTCATACATTGGCGGATATGATGATTCGATCGGCGCACCAGACCAGAACTTAAGCGAACATGTAATAAAAAACATAAAAGAAACCTTTCAAGCTCCACGTTGGCGCTTTCAGCTATCGGTTGATTTTATTTCCCAATATTTGGATGACATCCCCGCAGATCAATTTGAGTATCAAGGGTCGGACTTGTTACAAGAGGTTCGTGATCTTAGTGCAAATGCCCGAGGAAAGATTTCTGCGACTGGGACAGTTAGTCCTGCGAAATGACAAGAATCATGTCGTCGAATTTTAACTTAGCTAACAAGGCCATGAAATTGACTGACGCGAGCGAAGCGAGCGACTGTTACAGCAGCAATTTATGGCGGCGTTCAATGTCTGCTTTCTGATCTAATTACCTGGTTATGACTGTCTGTAAATGATTGGTTAGAGACAGTAGAAATATATAGGAAATTGTCTACCTTATAACTCGTTAGTGGATGCGTTTACAATCAATATGTTTGAAATTAATGATATACTAATGTTAGCCTTAAGTATTCGCATTTCTTAAGTTTTTAATACAAACCTTATGTATCTTATTCTTGTACTATTCGGTGACAAAGTTTATATGCATAAAAAGCATCTTTCTACTTTAAATTTCCATCAACTGTGCTATAAGAGATTCAAATGAATAAATAAGGTAGGGATTACTATGCGTCATTATCGGCTTTTAATCATCTTGACCGCAGCCTTATCTATCTCTGGATGCCCTTCAAGTTCAACGCGTTTTAATGTTACTGTCCCAGAAGTTACGAGTGTTAATGAAATTGGCACATCTCGGATTTCTGTTTTATCAATATCAGCATGGGCTAACTATAAGAATCATTTACAGCCCTCTTTTGTTATCGATGAGAAAAAAGCTTATGAACTAGCAGCGGGTGATACACGTTTTATGCATGAAAATAGTATTGACCAGATATCTGCGTTAGTAAAATTTTCTCTAGCGGATACTAAAAAGAGTAAATTAATATCAACGGAATCTATAGCGGATGACACGACAACATCTACATCCACGACGACTAGTCCTGGTGATTTATCTACACTGAGTTTAACTAATGTTCCTAGTCCACTGATTAATACAGAAAATATTCCTAAAGTAAAATCATCTAATTATTCGGATCTTGGGAAGCAAAATGCAAGATTACGATACCAGATGGCCACATCGTTATATCAGGAAGTTAAGCTACTTAATCGATATATAAAAGATGCGGCAATTAGACAAGGTTATACGCCTTATGTAATACGTTTGCAAATAACATCAATGCCTAAAATGCGGAATTTACCGTACGATGCTTATGTTACTTTAGGTTTCTTTAATCACGAAATGACACGGTTAAAGGCTGATACATCAGAATGTAATATAAAAGAATCTAATGCATCTGAAGCTATAAAATGCGAGCATTTTAAGTTACCCGTAGTGATTCCTCTTTTTGCTACTGATAGTATCGAAAATACTGCTTCTTCGGCAACTCTCGGAGCTATTAAAGATATCGGTTTTGCTGTTAACGCACTTGGTAATACAGCTGCAGGTGTAAATCTTGGGAAGATCAGTGAAGATATTCAAACAGCTCTTGGTCGAGACACCAATAGTTTATTCACTGTTGGGAGACTTAGTGATAATACTGTTAAAGTTAGAATGGGGGCTTTGCAACAAATTAGTTCTAACTTCGCGTTAGTACCAAAAACTGAAACTGTAACGTTGCTTGTTATGATTGATAGTGTATTAGCTAAAAAGGATAAAGCTATTGAACGGACATTAGAAATTCATTCTTACAGTGAATTTACACATGTTATAAAGGGAAACACTTTAGGGGGAATACCCACAAAATTGGATCATAGTATTGCAATGAATGAATTTTCAACATTAGACATAGAAATCACTTCTGAAACGTTAAATGCAGAAGAAGTTATTTTTGATTTATATACAGAGCTTTGGAACTACGAGTTATCAAACGATTGGTCAAGCTTTGTTGAAAGGTTAGATTCATGGTGTGTTGCTAATAAAGATAACGTATCACCTTATAAATGGTGTAAGAAAGGAAAATTTCCTAATACAGAGCAATTGTGGTTTGATATTGGTTACTATAAAAATTTTTATAAACCCGATTTATTACGTGTAGAAATACCTGTTGATAAACCCTCACAATTGTTCGGCTCTCAGTCAGCGCTTCTATCTGATAACAAAGAGAAAACAAGTGTTGAATTATACGGGGGATATAAATTAGATCCTGATAGGATTTGTTCTGCGCTTATCTTTTTTGAGAAACCAGGTAAAGAATCTAAAATTTCAAATGTTTTTCACTCTAGAGCAGCTGCAACTAAAAATGATGGTCGAACTGCAATTTTTGAGTTTCCTTCTTTATCTAAGTGGAATCTAAAAAGTGCCGTTGAAAATAAACTTGTTAAGATTCAAGTGGCTATTGCTGGGCCGTTTGATTCATGCAGTAAGTCAATTGCTCTTCCTGAAACAATGAATTCAAAATGTCTAAATAATAATTTTTGTTCTAACTGGTTAATATATTCAGAAGATAAAAAAACAAAAGTAGAAGCTGGTTATACGATATCTTCTATGAATACTGTCATATCTCCTGATAAAAATCATAATGGTAAAATTAGATTGTCATTAAAACCGACAAAGAAAAATTCGGCAAAGAAAGTAAACATTGATGTACATGGTGCGATTCTGGAAAAAGCAATGAACAATAGCGCTGAAATTAAAAATAATGGTAATTCTTTCAGTGTTGATCTATCTAAAAAGCTCAATATTGATCTTAATCTTCAAAATGTAATAGCAGGTGAGGAAATAAAGATCACATCTAAAGATGAGAAGAAGAAATCACATTCACCTATAATTTTTAAAATCGTAAAGAGATAAAATATTAGTTATAAAGGTAGGATGCCTGATCAGATAGAATGCCAACTGATGTATTACATATAGGAAATAAATTAGTATCATTGCTTAGAGAGTTGAGGTGGTGATGAAAGTTCACAAGTTCAGAACACCCCTGATCCTGTTTCGAATATGAACTCAGTAAAGATAAGGTCATAGAAGGTATAAGAAAGTGAGTACAGAGTATGCTTACTTTATGTTAATTACTAATCACATAAATGACAGGTATATAGAACGTATATTAGTTTAATTGAATATTATGTTCGTATAATTCAGAAAATGACTACATGCAATTAGTTTTTTACTGATGATAATGTTTGTGGATACTGTTAAGGTAATTATGATGACGGTAGCATAGCATGTGGGAATTTATTGTAGGCTATGATTGTATAGACTAAATCAGTGATATTAAACCAGCTACTGGTTTGAAAATGATAAAAGACTTAAAGGCGAACATGGATGCGTAAATTCCCTTTTATATTCTTATTATTACTGCTCCATGCAGTAAATGCCTCTGCGGATCTTATAGAGCCCAGCAGTCGAGTCACATCCAGACTAAAAATCAAACAAGCACCATCCAGTAATGCCAGTGTGGTTACTTACCTTTACCCAGGTCAAAGGCTGCCTTTACTGGCCAGTGACAATCGTTATTATCATGAAGTGCAATTGCCTAATCAAATCAGTGGCTGGGTAAGTAAATCGTGGTCACATGTTATTCCCAGTACGTCCCAAGCTAGTACGCTTGCCATTACGTTTTTTAATGTTGGTCAAGGCGATAGTACATTAATTGCCTGTCCAAATGGCCATAATATTTTGATCGATGCAGGCAGTACATCTGGTGTTGAAGCTGATGTCATTCGTGATCAGTTGTTTACTGCACTTGAAGGACGAGATAGGCACATTCACACACTCGTTGTGACGCACCCTGATGCGGATCACTATAATCGACTTCATTTAGTGTTGCAGGATGTCAATGTTGACCAAGTTTTAATGGTAGGTATTGAAGAAGATTATTATAAATACTTTTGGAGTTGGTTAAATGCGATTGGTGCTGATATAAACGTACTGTCAGTAACGGATTTTAATCAACCTACCAGCCCAAATACAGGTCTAGATTGTGGGGAGGCTCAATCGTTTATACTTGCAGCAGATGAACAATCCAGCTTTAGTTCCAAAAATACATCCAGCATCGTATTGATGATTCGTTATAAAAACTTTGAATCCATTTTTACAGGCGATGCTACAAAAATAACAGAAGAAGTCATTATCAATCGATATCCGGTTGCCTGGCTTGATATAGATTTATTAAAAATTGGTCATCACGGAAGTTTTGCAACATCAACGACTAACGATTGGGCTTCAATATTGAGTCCAGAAATTGCGGTTGTGAGTGCAGGGGATAACCGTTACGGACATCCTAGAACAGAAGTGCTTGATAGATTGGATGATTATACAGTTAGTGCAACTCCGCATCTTATGAATTCGGCAAAGCACCCTAATGATGAATATGTTTATGAATTCAATAACAATTATAACGAAGCAATTTATTCAACACAGGTGTCGGGCATTGTTCAGGTTGCATCAGATGGGTTGACTTGGTCAGTTAAAACGATAAGTACTGAACAGTAAAAAATATTTGTAACGAATGCTGACGCTTCTGGGCAGGGAATGTTCAATATCATTTGTCTTTGTGTAGCGTAGAGGATCGCCTAAGTCTTCGTTTTTTTTTACATTCTATTTAATTTGTTTTTTAATATTTTTTAAGTAAAAGCTTCTCTGCATCAATATATAGCTAAATGTAGTGAGTTTAGTTTGTTATGGTTTACTCTAATTTAAGGAGAGACGAAATGATATTCGATGAAACACCTGATAAATATAAATTAAATGCTGTTTCCGATGCACCAGATATTCGAGACCTAAGTTACCAGCCAGCACTCATTCCTCTAAAGGACGAAATTGAACCACCCAGGGATTTAGTTATCCTTGATCAAGGATCTGAAGGGGCTTGTACGGGATTTGGTTTAGCCGCAACGATTAATTTTTTAAATCAATTTAAGAGGAAACCTACCCGAGTCAGTGCTCGAATGATATATGAGATGGCGCGTAAATTTGATGAGTGGGACGGTGACGAATACTCAGGTTCCAGTTGTCGGGGGGCAATGCGAGGCTGGCAAAATATGGGGGTTTGTGACGATGAACTCTGGCCGTATAGTGTAAATGATAATTCCGAATTAACCATTCAACAATCCAAAAATGCACGTCAAAATACTCCTGGGGCCTATTATCGTTTGACCCATAGGGTGGAAGATTTTCATGCAGCACTTAATGAAGTGGGGGTTCTTTATGTGTCAGCCTTAGTTCATGAAGGATGGTATAAGTCAAACATTAAAAATGGAGAAATACCTTACCGCAATAAAACTAAAGGTGGACATGCCTTTGCGGTGGTCGGATACAATGATCGAGGATTTTATGTACAAAATTCCTGGGGTAAGGATTGGGGAGAAAATGGTATCGCCCTTTGGACTTATGAGGACTGGAGGGAGAATATTTCTGATGGTTGGGTTGCCCGACTAGCCGTGCCGGTTCCTCAGCTATGGGCCAGCAGAAGTTTTCGTGGTGAGTCTTTACAGGACGATGGATCGAAAACAGAATTTGGCTTGTTCAAGTCACCGAAACGTTATGAAATTAAAGGTCATTTTGTACATATAGATGATGGAAAGTTTCATACTAAAGGAAAGTACTTCAGTAGTTTGAACGACGTAAAAGAAACCGGTGATTTGTTAAAAACATCAGACAAATACAAACATATATTGCTTTATGCCCATGGTGGCTTAAACAGTCCCCAAGCTTCTGCAGAACGAATTGCTGCGATGAAAAGTATTTTTATGGAAAATGGCATTTATCCATATCATTTTATGTATGACACTGGCTTGCTTGAGGAGCTTAAGGATATTATTTTTAAACGTTCAACTGACGGCCCAAAAAGAGCAGAAGGATTATGGGACAATATTGTAGAGCGATGGGATATAGCTGTTGAGAATACGACACGCTCAGCCGGAAGAGCATTTTGGCGAGAAATGAAAAGAGGGGCCACTTCGCCATTTGAAGACGTTGGTGCTGGTTCAGCAACATTAACTGCATTGCTCGGTGGGTTGGATTCAAATATCAAGGTACATATTGTTGGACACAGTACCGGTGGCATACTAATGGCTCATTTGCTTGAACGCTTGGCACAGATAAAACCGACTTTACGAATTGCTTCTTGTAGTTTAATGGCACCTGCGTGCACTGTGGATTATTTTAATACCTATTATCGACAGATGTTGAAAACAGGCATCAATAATTTTGGTATTGATCAAATGACTATTTATAACTTGACGGATAAACTGGAAAAAGATGATACGGTAACACCTGCCTATAGAAAATCGTTACTTTATCTGGTCTCCAATGCATTTGAAGAAGAGCGTGGTGAAGCAATACTAGGTATGGAAAATTACAGTAATGAGATTTCCGAAAATAAACTTGAAATCGTGTACAGTCATGACGATTCCAGAAAAGAGTCGAGAACGGAAAGTGTCGTTCATGGTGGTTTTGACAATGATCCCAAAACAATGAATGATATATTGAAAAGAATACTGGACGTTAAAATTGACCCAGAAACTCTTTTCACAAAGAAAAATTTAGACTACTAGTTTTCCTAGTAATGGTTGGTATTGTTCTACCGTTTAAGTAGATATTTATCTATTAATAAATATAAACGAGTATTAAATTGCGTCATGTCGATCTCCGAGCCTTCTTTTTGATATGATTTCTAGAGCTGACTGTCTGACTATGTTTGACAGCAGAAGTTGATTATATCATTACCAAAGTTTAAGTTTAATTCAGGGGTAGGGTACTGATTATGTACAATATTAACTGATGTGGAAACATAAAGGAAAACAGGATGCTTATGCTTGTGTCTTTGAGTACATTGAAATGTTTTACAATAGTATGCGCCGTAACTCAGTGAACGACTATAAAAGCCCAAACAATTTTTAAAATAAATATTATGATAAGTGGACACAGTTTCAGCATTGTACTCCAAGTTGATTTAATCATTCATTTATAATTAATTCCGTATTACTTTCCGTAAAATAATTTAACTTAACCCACACTACCTAGAATCAACCAAGCTAAACCACATAAAACAGTATATTGGAAGATAAGTATTTATTAATGTAAAGGTTTTCCGTTGACAAGTTCCTTCTACACAGATTACTTTATAAGAAAATATTGATAGATAGAATAAAAATATGAATTATTGCTGAATTACTTAGAAAAATAGCATTGTTACTCTAACAACGATGCTATTGACGAAATACCAACCAACGTTGGTGACTCGGTCCACGGTGGAGTATACCTCCGCACTTGGTTAAATCAAACACTTTGGAAGTGTATATAACGAGACATGGGGTCTCGTTAATTCAACTGTTAGGCTCATAAGGAATTTAGCATGTTTAATTATCTAGAAAAAATTATGTACTCTATATTCAATCAAATGTTAACTTCTTCCAGGAATGGATTATTTCCTGAAAAGCTTGTTGAAACGCTAACAAGCAGTTAAACAAGGTTACTGCAAAAAACGCGGCGCCTGTTAACTGAACGCTAGGGCTGTAAAGATTTTTAGCTTCTAAATTTAGTTTAGGGAATAAAATGGAATATTGGGTGTCACTTACAAAAATAATTCAATCGGTTGTAACTTTTAGTGCAATACTGATTGGTGGAATATGGGCATATTATAAATTTGCTAGGGGTAGGATATTCAATTCTAGATTGGAAGTGGATATAAAGTGTAAAAGGATTTCATCAAAAGATAATGTCGTTTATTTGAATGTCACAGTAACCTTGAAGAACGTTGGCTTATCAAAGGTTTCAATTGATAAAAATGCGACCGCAGTTAGAGTATATAAAATTATAGAATTGGAACATGCAAATTCTATTTCAGATATAGCTCTGGAGTCCAAGTGGGAATCAATAGGCATTTTTTCTCTATTTGAAGATCATGATTGGGTAGAACCATACGAAGTAATTAATGAACAAAAAATAATTGAATGTAGATCAATTACATATTCATATAAAATAGAATCAATTGTAATGTCGAAGTCTCAGGAATGGCACAGCTCATGTATTTCAGAAAAAGAAATTGACCTCGATTAATGAATAATCAGGAGGATAAAAAATGTCGGATATATTCAATCAGAAAGAACGAGACGAAGAAACTGCTAGGCAAATTGAAATAGAAAAATTAGAACAACGTAGGCGAGAGGAAGAGGCTAGAAAAAATGCTGAAAAAATGGAGTATGAAAGACGTGAACGTGAGCGGAAAGAAGAACAGAAGAAAATGGATGCTAATAAAAATGGAAAACAAACGTAAATAATTTCATACAATGAATGATTGTTATTTCGCGTTCTAAGTGTCGCCAAATCATCGCATCAACCTGAAAATAATAAAACTGCGTTCGTACCTCACTTCGCTTTATTTTTCAAGTTATGCGAAACGTTTATAACTTTACGAGATTAATGTGAAAATTCTTAGTTGGAAAAATAAAGATTCTTGGATTAATGATATCGACGATTATGCTTCTGATATATTAAATACTGAATTAGTTTCAAAAATAAAATCGAAAAATATAAAGGGATGTTGGTCAGATGACATGGCTTGGCTAGCTGATCAAGAAATATTTTATTCGTTTGAAGAGGTGTTTTATGATTATTACACTCACGTAAAGTGTTTTCATGGGTGTAGACCCATAAATGTTAGTTCTTACTACGAACGCGGATTCATTGGTCAAATTAAGGATGAAATTGAGAAGCAGTTTCGGACAATTTTCAACGATGTACACGTAGAAGAATTAAATAAGGCAATTGAATATTTGAGTGATAGGGGTATCTCTGAAAAAGGTAAAATATATTTCGTTTGTAACGATGATGAGTTAATAAATGAAAGTGGTCATTATCTTATTCAAGGTAGTGAGTATATTATGTCTATGGCTGCCTGTCTTTCTCGTTGTGGAAACAATCAGCAAGATTACAGGCTTCGGTTGAGAGAAGTTGGTATACCAACAATTTTCGAAGTTAATATACCGTTGGATAATATACCTAGCCCTCAGATAACAACATTAATTCAAACTATTATAGCATCTTGGGGAGATGTTAATATGTTTCCAGAAGATGTATACGATCACGACATGGGGTTTACGGTACATTGCGATATAGAAGCAGGTAATATAGTGGGTCATTCACATCCTAAGCGAATTCATGATCCACATTTTAGAAATGCATGGTATCACTCAAAAATAACTACGTGTGAAATGTGCAAATAAAATTATAACAATATTATATAACGGATTGATGCCAACCGCTGATGCTAGACGTTGAATGTCTGCTAATTGATTGTTTTAATATAACAGACTGGCCGCTAATGATTGGTTAGAGACAGTCAGAAATATATACGAAAAATGACTTTTCTAGGAGAGAAGTTAGCTTCTGCTTACTCCGCATAGCGGATATGCGACATATATTACTGAATTGTTCATATAAGCGATCATTCACAGGAAATTATTTCCGCTTTTTGTCCCTCAATAACAGACCGGGTAATATTTAAGTGACTTATTTACCAATAAATATGATTGTAAGTGGTCTATTATACAGGGCGATAACAGGAAATATTTCCGTTAAACAGCTGTTATGATTTTAATGTAGTTAATATTTATCAATATGGAGAGAGGGTATGAGCTATAAAATAAACAATAAAGAGTATGGATCAATTGAAGAATTTGTTTTGCAAGGAAGAGGATGCGCGACAACAACACCAAATCATTACCAAGTTAAAAGAAATGATGAAAGAATATCTCAACTTAGAGCAAGAGGCGGTCGACCATCTTCTGTTAAAATACCTGTAAAGTTTATACATATAACAGATAACGGACAAGGATTAATCTCTGAAGGTCAAAGAATAAATCAAATAGAAGTTTTAAATAATGCATATTCAACTTACGGAATTTATTTTGATTATTCATCCTCTGAAGTAATGGAAATAGAGAATGGTGAATGGTATCGAATGGATCATGGTAGTTGGGCTGAACGTGAAGCAAAAAGAACCCATAACTCCAACCCGAAAAAAGCCTTAAATTTCTATACAGCTGGACTTTCTCAAGGGTTACTTGGCTGGGCTACGTTCCCTTGGGAGCTTGAAGGCGATATAGAGCGTGATGGAGTTGTCATGCTAAATGAAACACTCCCAGGGGGAAATGCGCAAAACTTTAATTTGGGTAAAACAGCAGTTCATGAAGTAGGACATTGGCTAGGTTTATGGCATACATTTCAAGGCGGATGTGATGCTTACGGTGACCATGTCATTGATACACCTGCTCACTCCTCACCAAACTACGGTAAACCAGAGATAGGTGAAAGACATAACGCATGCTCTTCTACTCAAGAAAATGCACCAATACATAATTATATGAATTATGTTGATGATGATTGGATGAATGAGTTTACTCAGGATCAAATTGATAGAGTCTGGGATCATTTAACTCTTTATAGATCAGAATTATTTGTTTAATAAACAGAGAATAAACAATGAAAAGAATCATACTTACTGTCACTGGAGTATATTTGTTATCTGGTTGTGCTACAGAGTTAATTACTTACGATAATTCAAACAATTTAACAAAAGGTATTCCTGTTCCAATTGCCAAATTAGTAAAAGTAACAACAACTACTAATTATAAAGAAATAACTGGTGCTAAATTTCCTAAACTATGCAGTGAGACCTCTGTTAAAGAAACTTATGATTATATAACGTTTGGAGAATACTATTTTGTAAATTTTGATCCATCTGAATTTGCAAAAGGCACATTTGAGATTACTTTTAATGAAAAAGGCTTGGCATCTAAAATAAGTGTTAACTCAGAGGCTAATACAGGGTTAGACTCTGTAAAGGGTTTACTAGATACAACACTTCCTTTCTTTAGGGCTACTGAAGTAGAGAAGCTGGCTGCCGAATCGGCTCAGAGTGTAGAAGCAGCATCAGCTAGGATCACAGCGGTTAAAAAGGAACTATCTGCAGCAGATAAAAAAGCTTTAAGCTGTATTGTAAAGTCTGAAACGATTAAGCTTGTACCCCTTTCAATTAAATAATATATCATAACCATTGCATTAACATTGATCGTAAATACGTCGTTTCGCTTCGCTACACTCTGTATTTACGGCGAGTTATGCAGGCGTTCAATGTCTGCTATATAACGAAATCACCAGGTAGTGACTGTCTGCAAATGATTGGTTAGAGGCAGTCATAAATATATAGGAAAAAATATTTAATTGGATGCGTAAGTCTTTTGCGTGAATATATTCGTTAATTTAAAAACCCAGTTGGGAGGGTGATAATGAAACAACTAAACAAACTATATAACCAAAAAATAAAATTACCTAGAGTGTCAGGTAGTCAATTATTATTTAAAGGCTTCTTGTGTTTGCTTATATCGATGTTTGGGGTAATCGCCCATGGTGCAGGAATAAATGGTGATGTTGCTCCACGCGGAAATCCAGATGGTATTTTAAACTGGGATGATGTAACCCTTGTAACTGAATTTGCTGATGGCACTAAAATACCGACGGTGCAGGAAAAACACATAGCTGATGTTGCACCACATACTAACCCGGATAAGCAAATAACCTATTCAGATGCACTGTTAATTATCCGGGCAATTACGAGTTCGTTTAATATTGATACCCTTCCACCTGATCCCTTGCCATTGCTTAAAACTAGCGTGGGTTATGATAATGTCCAAGTGACAATCAGTGTCTCTGCCAATACCATTGAACCACAAGCCAGTGTCACTATAACCAATCTAAATAATACCGACACCAGCAATAATAGCGCTAGCACAACTGTAGATGTTTCCGGTCAGTTTAGTCTTTCATTAGCGGCAAATGAAGGCGATGAAATTTCAATTGTTTTAACAGATTCTAATGGGAATGCAGGCGAGACGACAATCGTAACGGCATTGCAAAATCCTGCCATTAAAGGATCTTATCCTGTGGCATGGGTTGAACTCGATGATCCAAATGGCATCAGTGGTGTCACAGATCCTGCTGGGATTATAGGTCCAACCCATGAAGTATCGGCTGCCTGGGCAAAAATAATGTACCCCGCATCTGCTGCACCCACTGTAGACAATCCGACACCTGCTGTGAGTGATACACAAATCAACTATCCAGTGGTGGTGTTCCTCCATGGCAACAACCTCAGTTGTGATGATGACGGTGATGGGCCTGGCACAACAGGAGTTTCTGCCTATACATGCCCAGGAGATCCTGATTCTGGCGTTACAAGTGAGCAACAACGCATCCCCGTTCATGAAGGATTCGAATATTTAATGGAAGTTTTAGCCAGTCATGGAATTATGTCCGTCTCGATCAGTGCACAAGAATTATCAACAGGTCCTAGAAATTCATGGGCAATTCCCGCAAGAGGCCAGCTGGTTTTAGCCTATCTGGACAAAATTCAGCAGTGGTCAAGCGATTCCAGTGAAACTGATTTTAATGGTCTTTTTACGGGCAAGATAGACATGTCAAAAATTGGGTTGTCAGGTCATAGTCGAGGTGGCTATGGAGTAATTGCAGCACAACAAATGAATAAAAACAGGCAGAATAAGCATTCGATTGTTGCAGTCAATGCCATAGCCCCAGCACCCGTTGATATTTCAGAAGGCCCATTTATCGTGACTGAAACACCTTACTTTCTATTGTTAGGGGCTAGAGATGGTGACCTAGGAAATAATGCGTTTGCTTCTTACGATGATGCTTCAATGATGTTTCCTAAAATGGCGGCCCATGTATATGGTGCGAATCATAATTACTTTAATGAAATAACCACGGATTTTACTGGTAATGTATGGGCCGGGGCAAGTGATGATGGCCAGCCCTATAACTCTAGTGATGTTATGACTGCAGAGAATCAACGTCAGGTAGCACAAACCAGTATTGTGGCCTTTTTCCGCTGGCATTTACAGGGACTCAGTGCTTATCGTGAAGTCTTCACCGGTCGTCATCGCTTTCCTAGTTTTGCAAACGATAGTGTGTACTGGTCTTTCCAGGATGCTAGTAGGAAGATAGTGGATAGCTTTGAGGAAAAGAATGGAGCTTTTTATACTACGCCCATTGGTGGATATTTAAATCATGACGGTTTTAGTGTTTTTAAGCAATGCTCTCCTTTATGGTTGGGAATACAAGGACCTCTTGGGAGTTTACCTTTTTTAGGTTTGGCCGAGTGCTTTGAGAATGCGGATCCGTATCAAAGTAGTGATTGGTTTAATTTCCCTCACATAGCAAATAGAACTGGAGGTCTGGCGCTAGTTTGGGACAAAGCGCAAACTTTAATTATTCAATATCCAGATGTGAGGGCAATAGATATTAGTGCATACAATTATCTAAGTTTCCGTGCTGCAAAACGCGCTACAAAAATTCCTGGTGAAGCAACTACGCCAATCAATGTTTATGTCAATATTGAAGACATTAATGGTAATACCGCTGTATGGGATTTACGTTCAGATCAGTATGCTGTAATTCCTCACCCGTTTAAAAGAGAGGGTAGAGAAATATGTTGTCTCTTACTTGATACAGTTCGTGTGGGAAACAGATCACAACTAACAACAGTCAGAATCCCATTGGATCACTTTACCCTATACGGTTCAGATATAAACCTCCAGCAAATCTCTCGCATTATCATACGAACTGAAGGTGCAGCTCAGATGGCGATTGATGATGTTGAGTTTGTTGGAAATAATAGTAACGGATAATATATAGGAAAAAAGTTCATGAATGGTGGATATACAGATGATGAGTACGCTGGATCTGTAAGTATACCAATATCTAGTAATAAGTGGTTCACGTATTTTTACTCGATGTTGATTTCATCGATAATTTTAAAAGGATAATTCGAATATGGCTGACTATTGGTATAAAAGTAAAAATGAAGAAGACCGAACAATAATTACACTTCATAGTAGTATTGGTTCTTCTAATGGTATTGGAGTGGTTCTTGCATTATGGGGTGTGGATGCAAATCACAGAATTCTTCAAGGTTTCGAAATAAATGGTTATCAAGGTAAGGGACTCAGTTATGCTTTACTTTTATTGTCTATCAAAGAAACAATGAAACACCCTCCTGTCATGGTTATCGAAATACCTGATGCTAATGAAGAATTAATTCCAGTACTTAGAAAGCTTAGCTATAGTGAAAGTGGGTATGTTAAACAGCACGGGAAAGAAAAAGCTAAATTCACAATTAACAATCCTCAGCAAGCGCTAGCCGCTCTACATAACAAATGTACGTTAAAATCTATTGCTTTGATTCCCTACCCAAGAAGTAACGATAAATGCGTTATTTTGTAAAATCAAAATGTAAGTAGCATTGGAATAAATAAAAGTAATGTATGAATAAGACTAACCGAAATGAATAGTCAGAATTTGCCGATACCCCAACAACTGATCATGGAAATTCGAGATGTTGTGGAGCAGGCCCGACAACATCTCCAGCATGCCGTTGATACGGGCATGGTGCATGCCTACTGGCATGTAGGGCGCTTGATTGTGGAACATGAGCAAAAGGGAGCAGAACGCGCAGATTATGGTAAACAGCAGCTGGAGCAGCTCGCCAATACCTTACAGACCGATATTGGCAAAGGTTTTGATGTCAGTAACTTACGGAATATGCGCAAATTTTACCTGACATTCCCAATTCAGGACGCACTGCGTCCTGAATTGGGCTGGACACACTACCGCACCTTGATACGGATCGAAAACGTGGAAGCCAGACAATG
>Ga0316206_1001639_pt1 | contig 18610 bp, 14 predicted proteins | sample 6monthpyrite_MG_FD_204942 | JGI IMG/M metagenome (GOLD analysis project Ga0316206, IMG submission 204942) | Microbial mat bacterial communities from mineral coupon in-situ incubated in ocean water Damariscotta River, Maine, United States -... | ecosystem: Environmental > Aquatic > Marine >... | reverse complement strand
TTATGGTGGTTTTGCTTATAAGGCAATAGGTAAGTATTTACATTTATTATTAGCTATTCCCATTTATATTTATTTGCGACATGTGGGTATTAAGCTGTTTTATCTCTGGTATGGTCTGGTTGCGGGCGCAATAGTTGCGGCTGGCATTGCTATATATGATGTGTGGATAACAGATACGCCACGATACTGGAGTAATGGAGATCTTCGAGCTATGGGTATTACCCATCCTATTATATTTGGTGACTTAGCTTTAGTTATGGGGGTAATGTCTATTGCTGGTTTGGGCTGGTTTAAACAGCGATCTGCCTGGCAAGCGCTTTTACCTGTTATTGCACTTTTATGTGGTGTTTTAGCGAGTGTGCTATCTGTGGCCCGTGGTGGTTGGGTTGCGGTGCCTTTTTTGGTTCTTGTGTTTTTCTGGTATATAAAATCTCGGTTTTCTTTCAAATTTAAAATGACTATTGCAGCGGCGGTTATCATTTTAATTGGAGTAATATATGCAGTGCCTCAAACAAAAGTCAAACAGCATGTTGATAAAACTATTACCAGTTTGCAGCAGTATGGTGATAGTGAAATTAAGTCAAACTATCGGCATACATCAGTCGGCACTCGCCTTGAAATGTGGCAGGCATCCTGGAAAATATTTCTTGATAACCCGATAATAGGTGTTGGTTGGGGGCATTATATGGAGCAGGCACAAAAACAGGTTGATCAGGGCATGCGTAATAAATCTGCTGCAGCTTACGATCACCCACATAGCGAATATTTTTCTGCGTTAGCGCATGGTGGAATTTTAGGCTTCAGCGTTCTTATGTTGTTGTTTTTAACGCCGGCCTGGATATTTATTAAATATATTAAACACGGTAAGTCAGTGGAGTCTCAGCGTCTGGCGCTGGCTGGTTTAGTGTTGATTGTGGCTTATATGGCATTTGGTATTTCGGAGCCGATGTTGTATCGGTCTCGTTCGGTGGGTTTCTTTGCGTTGTATCTGGCTGTTTTTATGGCGGGAATTTATGGTCAGGAAAATAGCGAAACGCTAAGTCATAAGTCATAAGTCATAAGTCATAAGTCATAAGTCATAAGTCATAAGTCATAAGTTTAAATTAGCGTGTGGTTTTTTGTTTATTATTTCTAGTTTTAAATAAGGCTTATTTCTCACTCGTTTTGCAAAGCTCATCAAGTGCTTCCAGGTGTTCTAGAATGGTTAGTTTTAATGATTGTCTGATCATTGCTCGGTGGCTACCAGACCAGGTAGAGCTCTCCCAATCTTGCTCTGTTTTACTGCTCATTGCTTTCGCCTAATATTATTCTCAGGCGTTGAATGTCATCCGTGTCTTTTACTCTGCCTGTATTTTGTTTCATTTTAATCTTATTAACGGGTTTGATATTTGGGGGGATTTTAGGTTTTAAATCCCCCTCAGCTCCATTATTATTTCTCCTCAATAACTGTTAACAATTCGACACTAGCTATTTTCCCGTTTTGCTAAGGGGGGAGGTTAAATTCTCCTTGGGCTTTCGCTTCGCTCTCTCTTTTTTCTATGGTGAGGCAACAAATCCCCCTCATTCCCCCCTTTTACTAAGGGGGAGGCTTAAACCTCTCACCAGCATTATTGTTTTATCTCATCCAACTGCTTTTTCAACCAACCCAAACTTCCTTTCGCCTGCACCCAGGTATCACGCATTTCGTCGCGGTAAAACCAGGCCTGATCTTCGCCGCCATACCTAATGCCAAAGTCACTTAGTTCGGGTTGAGCTACACGGGCTTTTATCAGGTACTGTGCAATCAGGGGCAGATGCTCTAATGACTGTTGCAGAGCCTGTTCGGCGGCCTCTAAATCGCCCAGTCGATAATGTGCCAGAACGCTGCCATAGCCGGTTTCGGCTAGCATATCATCGGGGTAATTCGCGGCTAGTGCGATAGCGTTGTGGTTATCATTATGCTGTAGGTAATGGTTGATCAGCAGGCTTCGGTAGCCGTGGTTATCCTGTGGGTTGAGGCGTAAATAGTGTTTGATTAACCGGATAGACTGTTGATGTTCATCCTGATTAATCGCGATATTAATATTGTGTACCAGCAGTCGCAATGCTGGGCGATTTTCCGGCATAACCCAAGGCATAGTATAGGGCATAGTATAGGGCTGGTTTAATGTATCTGGCATTTTAAGCTGTTCGATAATAGCCAGGCTGCGGTCTAAAAGTGGCTGCATTTTGCCCAGGGGGCCCCAAATGCTGTCACCGTTAGGGTGAATGTATATCAGCGTGGCCAGGTCATCCATAATATCCAGGCTATTGATGGCCTGAGGGGTTTGCTGTAGAAAGTTGATCCAGTCTTTGTCGTAGGGTGCAGTGTGGGTGTCATACCATATATCGTCGCCACCCATGGGGTCATGCTGGGTTCCAAAGGGTTTGTCGATGGGTTTGATAGCTTGCCATTGCTGCTCGATATCGCTAATGGGTTTAGGGGGTAAAATACAAATGGCATTGAGCATAGGATTAAGATGGGCATCATTCTCTTCAAGCTCATCTTCATCTAGCTCGGGTGACATTTCTTCGAAAGTATATTCGGCGATGGGCAGGTCCGCATTGTCGTCAATCCACTCCAGTAACTGCAGTAGGCGGGGGTCATCGTCGGCCTGGCTCATGGTGAGTTGCAGTGCGCCCGCCGGGTCAGTTTGTGCATGTTCCAGGGTGTTTATTAGTTCGGGTAATTCAAATTCCAGGTGCTTGAGTTTGCGTCGCCAGAAACCGGCGCGCTGTTTAGCCTGTTCTATCTGTTTGCTGGAGACCAGCAGGGAGAGTTCCAGTAATGAATGGCTGGGGTTTTCCGGTTCGGCCTGCATGGCCTTTGAGAGTGCGTCCATGGCCGCAGGAAAATCACCTAAATCCAGTTGCCAGCTGGATACGCGCTGCCAGGCTTCGGCTCGAATACTGCGGTCTTTATGCTCACACATGCGCTGAAGCAGGTCTTTTTTCTTTTTGTCGGTTTTGTAATGGGCGTTATAACTGTCGCATAGTGTGTCGAGCAGGCCGCTATGTTTATGATTTAGGCGGCTGGCCTCGCCGTCAAATAGAGGCTCTAGCATTTTAATCACCTGGACATCATCGCCTGCTACAGAAAACTGATCAGCAATAATGGCGATGGCATTAATCGGCAGCTGGTGATTTTTGATGTGGAGATTAATTTGTTTTTTAGGCATAACCTCGTGCATGAGCGTCCAGAAAACATCGGTTGGTAGTGATTCTATGGTCGGCAGGCGAGAGCAGCATTGTTTGTATTTTAATCCTGAGCCACAGGGGCAGGCTGAATTGCGGCTGGGTTTGGCAATGGCCTGGGGTTTGAAGTGATTGCCAGGTTGTGGCGCTGAGTTCCATAAACCGACGCCTATCCAGTAAGCCATTCTGGGTTGTTCCTCAGCGGTGTAGTCCTCCAGCATCAGGGGAGCCAGAACAGGAATGGAGGTTTTTGCCCAGCTGAGAAATTCATCCAGTGATTTTTCGTCGAGAATGAGGCGCAGCGCAACAATCATCATCATGCGCATTTGTTTAATGCTGTTTGGATCGATGTCTAGAGGTTCGTCATACATAAGCCTAAGGTCCAATGTCAATTAGTGGTGCTTAAAAAGTCATGTCAGTAAATCATACCTGTAAATTATGCCAGATAAGTGGGGGCCAGTTTTTGCACTATTTAATATAATCAGTATCATACCCACAGAACTCGAAATTATAATTAAAAAAGCAGGTAGGGAAAATGAACGTACTGGTCGTCGGCGGCGCAGGTTATATTGGCTCGCATATGGTGAAAATGCTCAGTAAAGCCGGGCATGAGGTTACCACATTAGATAATCTTTCAAATGGGTATGAAGATGCGGTGAAATACGGTGAGTTTGTTAAAGGTGATATTGCCGATGCTCGCTTGCTGGATACATTATTTTCGGATCATTCTTTTGATGGTGTAATGCACTTTGCTTCGTATATTCAGGTGGGTGAGTCGGTTGAAAAACCGTCTATGTATTATCGCAATAATGTGAGCAACACACAGGTGTTGTTGGATGCGATGGTTGAGCACGGGGTAAAGTGCTTTATTTTTTCATCGACGGCGGCCACATTCGGGGAGCCAGATTACACCCCGATTGATGAAGCCCATGCGCAGAACCCCATTAACCCATATGGGCACAGTAAATTAATGGTGGAGCAGATATTACGAGATTTCGATCATGCCTATGGTTTGAAATCGGTGAGTTTGCGTTACTTTAATGCGGCGGGTGCTGACCCGGAAGGTGAGTTGGGTGAGCGACATATCCCGGAAACGCACTTAATTCCCCTGGTGTTACAGGCCGCTTCCGGGCGCCGTGACAGCATTACCATTTTTGGGTCGGATTACGACACCCCGGATGGCACCTGTATTCGCGATTATATTCATATTAATGATTTGTGCAGTGCACATTTGCTGGGGCTGGAGCACCTGGTTGCCGGTGGAGAGACAAAGGCTTACAACATGGGTAATGGCACCGGTTATTCAATTAAAGAATTGATTGATGTGGCCAAAGAAGTGACCGGCAGTGATTTCACGGTGTTGATGGGTGAGCGGCGTGATGGTGACCCGGCGCGGTTGGTGGCGGATTCGAGTTTGTTGCAGAAGGAGTTGGGGTGGGAGCCGGAATTTGCGGATTTGGGAATGATTATTCGTCATGCCTGGGAGTGGGAGTTAAAATATTCTGAATGGGGAAAGATGTCGTAAGTCGTATGTCATAGGTCTTATGTCAAAATCTAAAACAAAGGAGTTGTTATGCGGTTTGAAGATATGGATGTTTGGAAGAAATCGTCGAGATTGTCTGTTGATATATATCGGCATCTTGCCGATTTAAAAGACTTTGGGTTTAAAGATCAGATTACCCGTTCCGGGTTATCTATACCCTGTAATATAGCTGAAGGCTTTGGTAGGGCTACTGATAAAGATAAGCGTAATTTTTTAAATTATGCAAAAGGTTCCTGTTCAGAATTAAGAACTCAAATATACATCGGTATTGAGATTGGCTATATTTCCAGCGTAGCTGGCAAAAACTGGATAAAAGAGACAAAAGAAATATCATCGATGTTGACAGGCTTAATGAAATATTTAGAATTTTGACTTACGACTTACGACTTACGACTTACGACTTACGACGTCTTTTAACTAAAGACTAAAGACTTCTGTTAAAATACCGCCAATTCAAAACAAACTACAGAACCAACAAGTAATGAGCACAGAAGAATCAACCAGCCCTACTAATTTCATTCGCCACATAATCGACGCAGATTTGGCAGCAAATAAAAATGGTGGAAAAGTCGCAACCCGTTTTCCCCCGGAGCCCAACGGTCACTTACACATCGGCCACGCAAAATCCATTGTGCTGAATTTCGGTGTTGCCGAAGATTATAACGGCACCTGCAATTTACGCTTTGATGACACTAACCCCGAAAAAGAAGATGTAGACTTTGTACATGCGATACAGGAAGACGTAAAGTGGCTGGGTTTCGACTGGCAGGATCGACTGTATTATTCATCCAGTTACTTTGATCAGCTTTTCGATTATGCCATTGAATTAATTAAGGCCGATAAGGCGTATGTCTGTGATTTAAGTGCAGAAGAAACCCGTGAATATCGTGGAACGCTTAAAGAGGCAGGTAAGAACAGCCCCTATCGTGATCGCTCAGTTGAAGAGAATCTCGATCTGTTTGAGCGCATGAAAAAAGGCGAGTTTGAAGATGGCGCGCGGGTGCTACGGGCGAAGATTGATATGGCATCTCCCAATATCAATATGCGGGATCCAATGCTGTATCGTATTCGAAAAGGAGTCGCGCATCATCAAACCGGCGATGCCTGGTCAATTTACCCCATGTATGATTTCACTCATCCCATTTCTGATGCCATCGAAGGTATCACGCATTCATTGTGCACACTGGAATTTGCCGATCACCGCCCATTATATGACTGGGTGCTGGATAATATTTCCCTTGAATGCCACCCGCAGCAAATTGAATTCTCACGTTTAAATTTACAATACACGGTGATGAGCAAGCGTAAACTCACCCAGTTAGTGGCTGAAAATCTGGTGAGTGGCTGGGATGACCCGCGCCTGCCGACCATTGCGGGATTGCGTCGTCGTGGGTTTACGCCGGCCTCAATTCGAGAATTTTGTCTGCGCATCGGCGTCAGTAAAGTAGAAAACTCAGTTGAAATGGGCATGCTTGAAGCGACGATTCGCGAAGACCTCAACACCAATGCGCCACGTCGTATGGGGGTGATGAATCCGCTAAAAGTGGTAATTGAAAATTACCCAGAAGATCAGGTGGAAGAATTAAACTCGCCGAATCATCCGCAAAATGAAGATTTTGGTAAACGGACTATTCCGTTTAGTCGAGAAGTGTATATCGATAAAGACGATTTTCGTGAAGCGGCCAATAATAAATTTAAACGCCTGGTGCTGGATAAAGAAGTGCGCTTGCGCTCGGGTTATGTGATTCGATGCGATAAAGTGATTAAAGACGAGCAAGGTGAGATTACTGAGCTGCGGTGTTCTTACGATCCGGATACTTTAGGTAAAAAACCGGAAGGGCGTAAAGTGAAGGGCGTTATTCACTGGGTATCGGCCGCGCATGCCATAGAAGCTGAAGTGCGTTTATACGATCGTCTGTTTAATCACCCAACGCCGGATGATGGTAAAGACGGGGTGGATTTTAAAGAGCGTATCAATCCTGAATCTTTAGTTGTATTAAGTAAGTGCATGTTAGAGCCGGCATTAGCGGATGCGCAATTAGGTGAGCGCTTTCAATTTGAACGTGAAGGTTATTTCTGCCGTGATCCGGGCTCACCAGATTCACTCGTGTTTAATCGCACGGTGACGTTGCGTGACTCCTGGGCCAAGCAAGAGGGCTAGTCTTTTCACTCCCCGCAGTGGTTGGGAGTGAAAAGTTTAACTAGATAGAAATAGCCTAGATAGAAATAGTCTAGATAGAAATAGTTTAGGTTTTTTGCCTACGACTAAAACTCACCAGGCCCATTAAGCCTGAAGCCATTAACCAGGCCGCGCTGGGTACAGGAACCGGTGATGGCGAGGGCTGAATAAACGAGCCCGCCTCTCCAGGCGTGCCCAGGTCACCGTTGCCAAATGTCGTTGTGGCTGCCGCATAATTTTCCGATAGCATGACTGCGCCGATTAATTCCATGCTAGCGCCGTTCGGTGTGAAACCGGCTTCATATTCAAAGCGGAGTAATTCCCCGGTGCCGTCAGAAAATATAATTTGATCACGGGTATTTGCCAGAGTGAAACGGCTGTAGGTATAGTCAGCATTGAACCCACCGTTTAAGTTGCTATCGTCATTGCGGGCCAATACAAAATAACTGTCCGGATGAATGAGTAATTCAGCGCTAGATGAGATGGCGTGCCCGAGACTGTTGTCGTCAGATATCACGATGTCATTAAGGCTAATGCTCTCAGTGGTGGGGTTGTATAATTCAAACCATTCACCCTCGGGGTCAGATACGGCGAGCGGGTTTGCCATAATTTCGGTGATTAATAAATCGCTGACCGACGCGCCATGGCTCAAGGGTGAAAAAGTGCAGGCTAATACAATGCCGGCAATAGTGTAAAACCAGATACTAAATTGATAAATTTTTTTCATTAAAAATCTCCATATAAAAATTAATCACATCAAAACGGCTCCACTGCGGATGTGAGCTGCCCGTGAAAAGACAGCTCGCAAACCCTAACCTGTGAGTGTTTTAAATGGCAAGGCTCTTTTGAATATAAGCAAGAGCTAAAATAATAATAATAATTCTGTAATATTTTGTTGACGGCCGGTTCTTTGCTCCCTATAATTCGCGCTCTCTTTTGATGAGTAACTCATCGAGATGGGACAGCGTCCCCATCGTCTAGAGGCCTAGGACACCTGGTTTTCATCCAGGCAACAGGGGTTCGACTCCCCTTGGGGACGCCACTATTACTAAAGCCGGAACAGTCATGTTCCGGCTTTTTTTATGGGTGACTGGTTTTGTCACTAGTTTTGTCTGGCGGGCTTTGGTTGTTTTAATGCTGACAGAAAATCCCCCTCAGTCCCCCTTTTGCAAAGGGGGAGGCGTTTCGTTCTACTTATTGATTCTCTTTAGATAAGATAGCGTCAGGCGGTGTTGGCTTTGTCTTAACGAAAGGAAGGTTGCCTCAGCTTTTCTCTAAAAAACAGGGCGGCTCTAGCTGCTCCTCTCTAGCTGCTCCTCTCTAGCTGTTTCTCTCTAGCTGTTTCTCTCTAGCTGTTTCTTTCTAGCCATTTCTTAAAAAGTAGAAAAACATCAGCTCCCCTTTAGAAAAAGCAGAAATGCACCAGGCACTCCTAAGTAAAAGAGAGGCCGGGGGGCTGAATTTGTCCTTAACCCCCCTCTTAGAAAAAGAGGGGCTGGGGGAGATTTGATAAATTTAATTTTAAATGTCGCAACACCATCAACCTAAATAAGCAATTTGTAATAGAGACTGTAAAAGAAATTTGCTATACTCAATCGGATTTTTACATGATTTTTATCTTAGGCGGGAGCAGCCATTCGTTGGCTGCTCCCGTTTCGTATGTTCGGCGGAGGCATAATGAGTCAAAAAGCGCTGTTAGCGTTAGCAGATGGTAGCCTGTTTTGGGGGCTATCCATTGGTGTTTCCGGTGAGACTATTGGTGAGTGCGTATTTAATACCGCCATGACGGGGTATCAGGAAATTCTCACCGATCCTTCTTATTCAAAGCAAATTGTTACGCTGACTTATCCTCACATCGGTAACACGGGTGTGTGCTCGGGGGACGAAGAGTCCGCGCAGGTTCACGCAGCCGGTTTAGTGATTCGCGATCTGCCATTGGTCGCCAGTAACTGGCGCAGTGAAATGACGCTATCTGAGTATCTCGAAAAACATAATGTGGTTGCCATTGCGGATATTGATACCCGTCGCTTAACCCGCATTTTGCGTGAGAAAGGCGCGCAAAATGCCTGTATTGTGGCAGCAAAAAACATTGATGATCAGATTGACGAAAAAGCCGCTGTGGCTAAGGCGAAAGCTTTTGCCGGACTTAAAGGCATGGATCTGGCCAAAGAAGTGACCACCAAAAAATCATTTGAGTGGACGCAGGGCAGTTGGGAAATTGCCAGCAATGCACATCAGCAATTTGACGCTAAAGATTTACCCCACCACGTCGTGGCGTATGACTTTGGCATTAAGCGCAATATTTTAAATATGCTGGTGGATCGGGGCTGTAAAGTGACCGTCGTGCCGGCAAAAACACCGGCCGCTGAGGTGCTGGCGATGAATCCGGATGGCGTGTTTTTATCTAATGGTCCCGGTGATCCGGAGCCTTGTGATTATGCCATTAATGCAATCAAAACCGTGTTAGAAACCGATATCCCCCTGTTTGGTATTTGCCTGGGGCACCAGTTGCTGGCATTAGCCTGTGGCGCACAAACTGAAAAAATGAAGTTTGGCCACCACGGTGCAAACCACCCGGTGCAGGATACGCAAACTAAAACGGTGATGATTTCTAGCCAGAATCACGGCTTCGCGGTTAATGAGCAATCATTGCCGAATAATTTAAAACCCACGTATCGCTCTCTGTTTGATGGATCATTACAGGGAATACACCGCACCGATAAACCGGCATTTGGTTTTCAGGGACATCCAGAGGCCAGTCCGGGCCCGAATGATGTGTCGCCGGTGTTTGATCACTTTATTGAGTTGATTGAGAAGAAATAACAGAAAAAGATTTACCGCAAATAAACGCGAATAGACGCAAATGTTTATAGGGAGATGGGCATAGTGCAGGGAGCAACAATATCAGAGAAGGTTATAAGTTGTGCGTTTGAAGTCAGTAATAAGTTAGGGGCTGGATTTCTTGAATCAGTTTACGAAAATGCACTTTGTTTAGAGATGACTCATCAAGGGATAGAGTTTGAACAACAAAAAGCAATAAGTGTACGTTATCGAAACGCTGTCGTTGGACATTACATTGCGGATCTGTTAGTTGAAAATAAATTGCTAATAGAGCTAAAAGCCGTATCGCAGTTTTCTAAACAGCATGATGCTCAGCTTATGAATTACTTGAGAGCAACTGGCATTCGTGTTGGCTTGCTTTTAAATTTTGGAACACCCAGGCTTGGTATTCGCCGTATTGTGTGGCTATACAATGAAACAGAGAGAATTTAAATTGAAACAATTTGCGTCTATTCGCGTTTATTTGCGGAAAAATCTTTTGCTTTTGACTGTAACAGGAAGAAACCGCCATGCCTAAACGCACCGACATAAAAAGTATTCTAATCATCGGCGCAGGCCCTATTGTAATTGGTCAGGCCTGTGAGTTTGATTATTCCGGCGCACAAGCGTGTAAAGCCCTTCGTGAAGAAGGCTTTCGGGTGATACTGGTAAATTCAAATCCCGCAACCATCATGACCGATCCGGGCATGGCGGATGCAACTTATATCGAGCCCATTCACTGGAAAACCGTTGCACGCATTATCGAAAAAGAAAAGCCCGATGCCCTGTTGCCAACAATGGGTGGCCAGACGGCACTTAACTGTGCGCTGGATTTAGATCGAGAAGGGGTGCTGGCAGAATTTAATGTTGAAATGATCGGTGCGCAAAAAGACGCCATCGACATGGCGGAAGATCGCGAAAAGTTTAAAATCGCGATGGAAGAAATTGGTCTGGATATGCCGCGTGCAGCGGTTGCCCATAGCCTGGAAGAAGCTTATCAGGTGCAGGCGATGGTGGGCTTTCCTACCATTATTCGCCCGTCATTCACGATGGGTGGCAGCGGCGGTGGTATTGCTTATAACAAGGAAGAATTTGAAGAAATTTGTAAGCGCGGTTTAGATCTTTCACCTACTAAAGAATTGTTAGTTGAAGAATCGATTCTCGGTTGGAAAGAATATGAAATGGAAGTGGTGCGCGACAAAAACGACAACTGCATCATTATCTGTTCGATTGAAAATTTAGACCCGATGGGCATTCACACCGGTGACTCGATTACAGTTGCGCCGGCGCAAACATTAACCGATAAAGAATTTCAAATTATGCGCGATGCTTCTTTGAAAGTGTTGCGTAAAATTGGCGTTGAAACCGGCGGCTCAAATGTACAGTTTTCGGTGAACCCTGTGGATGGTCGTATGACTATTATTGAAATGAATCCACGGGTTTCACGCTCCTCTGCACTCGCTTCAAAAGCCACCGGTTTTCCGATTGCAAAAGTCGCGGCGAAACTGGCAGTGGGTTATACGTTGGATGAACTCAGTAACGATATTACGGGCGGTGCAACACCCGCATCATTCGAGCCATCGATTGATTATGTGGTGACAAAAATTCCACGCTTTACGTTCGAGAAATTTCCGCAGGCGGAAAATCGTTTAACCACCCAGATGAAGTCGGTGGGTGAAGTGATGGCGATTGGTCGCACGCTGCAGGAATCGCTACAAAAAGCTTTGCGTGGATTAGAGATTGGCGTTGACGGTTTCAGTGAAATAATACCCGAAGGCATGTCAGAAGAAGAAATCGAAACCACCCTGTGCAGAGAATTGCAACAGGCCGGTGCGGATCGGATGTGGTATCTGGGTGAAGCCTTTCGCCATGGCATGGACTACGATCGCATTCAAAAACTAACCCATATTGACCCGTGGTTTCTGGTGCAGATTCAAGACATTATCAGTATTGAGCAAGGCCTGCGCGCGCGCAATTTAACAGATATTAATAAAGATGAAATGTTTCAGCTAAAGCGCAAGGGTTTTGCTGATCGGCGCCTGGCCGCTTTAATGGATGAAACTGAGCATACGGTGCGTGCGCATCGCCATGCTTTAGATATTCGCCCGGTTTATAAGCGGGTTGATACCTGTGCCGCAGAATTCTCGACTGAAACGGCCTATCTTTATTCTACTTATGAACAAGAGTGCGAAGCGCAAACCAGCGACAAAGAAAAAATAGTGGTACTGGGCGGCGGGCCTAACCGTATTGGGCAGGGCATTGAGTTTGATTATTGCTGTGTGCATGCGGCGCAGGCGATGCGCGAGAAGGGTTACGAGACGATTATGATCAACTGTAATCCGGAAACGGTTTCGACGGATTTTGATACGTCTGATCGTTTGTATTTCGAACCGCTAACATTAGAAGATGTGTTGGAAGTGTTAGATTTAGAGCAACCGAAGGGTGTAATTGTTCAGTATGGCGGACAAACGCCGTTAAAACTGGCGCGTGATTTAGAAGCCGCGGGTGTGCCGATTATTGGTACGTCACCGGACCGAATCGATTTAGCAGAAGATCGCGAACGTTTCCAGCAGCTGATTCAGAAACTGGGTCAGAAGCAGCCGCCTAATCGTTTGGCACGCTCGGCAGAAGACGCCGTGGTGCAGGCGCAAGAAATTGGTTATCCCATTGTGGTTCGCCCGTCGTATGTGCTGGGTGGCCGAGCCATGGAAATTGTACATAACGAAGCGGATTTAGCGCATTACATGAAAACCGCAGTGAGTGTGTCAAATGATGCGCCGGTTTTATTAGATCGATTTTTAGATGATGCGGTTGAAGTTGATGTGGATGCAATTTGTGATGGCACGGATGTTTTGATTGGCTCGATTATGGAGCATATCGAACAGGCTGGTGTGCACTCCGGTGACTCCGCATGTTCATTGCCACCGTACAGTTTATCCAAAGACGTTCAGGACCGGTTGCGCGCCCAAACTAAAGAAATTGCACTGGAAATGCAGGTCGTTGGTTTGATGAATATTCAGTTTGCCATCCAGACATCTGAGCAAGGCGAAGAAATCTTTATGCTGGAAGTTAATCCGCGTGCATCACGAACAGTGCCGTTTGTATCAAAAGCGATTGGCGTGCCTTTAGCTAAAGTGGCGGCCTGTTGCATGGCGGGCATTTCGCTAAAAGAGCAGGGCATCACTGAAGAGGTGATTCCCGACTATTATTCAGTTAAAGAGTCTGTTTTCCCGTTTGTTAAATTCCCGGGTGTGGATCCATTGCTCGGCCCGGAAATGAAATCAACCGGCGAAGTGATGGGAGTTGGCAGAACCTTTGGAGAGGCTTTTGCTAAGGCGCAATTAGGTGCCGGTGTGAATTTGCCAGCATCGGGTAAGGTTTTTGTGAGTGTGCGCGAGCGTGATCATGGTGCCGCCGTTGAAGTGGCGGGCATGTTAAATGAGCTGGGTTTTGAGGTGGTTTCAACGCGTGGCACTGCTGCTAAGCTAAATGAAAATGGTGTTAATTGTAGCGTTGTGAATAAAGTATACGAAGGCCGTCCACACATTGTTGATATGATTAAAAACGATGAGATATCTTTAATCATTAATACCACCGAGGGCAAACAGGCAATTTCAGATTCGTTCACTATACGTGCGGCTGCGCTGCAACATAAAGTTAGTTACACAACCACTATTGCAGGTGCAAAGGCAACTTGCATGGCATTAAAATCCCAGGCTGAAGAGGTTAATCGCTTGCAGGATTTACATAAAGAAATTTTAGCTTGAGTTTTTCAGGGTGCGCCTCTTAAGATCGGCTTTTTAGTATTTAGCCTCTTAGGGTTTAGCTCCCTATTATATTTTTTCTTGGGTAAAAAGAGAATCCTAACTTCCCCCTTAGAAAAACGGGAATAGAGATAGTGCCACATTGTTGCCGCTTGTTGGGGTAAATTAATAGTGTAACTGAGGGGAATTTAATTGACTCAGGTTGATACTATTTTTAATAGTGTATTTGCCTCTGAATTTTCTAAATTCTCCTGATTTCTCTATCTCGAAGAAGGGAAGTTAGGCTGCTCTTTGATAATAAATAACGAAATATTTCGTACAAAATTCTCACAGGAGATGACGAAGTGGAAAAAGTACCAATGACCGTCCGTGGCTCAAAAATGCTGATGGATGAATTAAAACAATTAAAAACAGTCGATCGTCCACGTATTGTCGAAGCCATTGCGGTCGCTCGGGAACACGGTGATTTAAAAGAAAATGCGGAATACCATGCGGCCCGTGAGCAGCAAAGTTTTTGTGAAGGCCGCATAAAAGAAATCGACGGCAAATTAGGTGTGGCGGTAGTGATCGATGTCACCAAACAAAATGCCGGGGGTAAAGTGATTTTCGGTGCCACCATTGATTTATGTGATGAAGAAACCGGCGATGAAATTACCTATCAAATTGTGGGTGAAGATGAGGCTGATATTAAAGCCAATATGATTTCTGTTAATTCGCCGATTGCGCGCGCCCTAATTGGAAAAATGGAAGGCGATGTGGCTGAGGTTAAAACGCCCGGCGGGATTCGTGGGCTGGAGGTTGTTGAGGTGCGCTATATCGCATCTGAATAACGGTTTAAATAATAAAAAACTTAGGCTAAGTCGTTTTATTTGAATTGAGAATGCGTAACGAATCAATGATTCATATTGTAAATAGTCAGTAAAGGCATTATTTTGTATAGACTTTTTTCTGTAAAGCGTCTAAAACATATTTAGGTTATAAGTCTGACAGTAATATGGAATGCTCAAATGTATAAGCGTGATGGTGATAAAATTAGATGGTAAATGAAGACGCACTACAAAAAAAAGTACATGTTCTTGATAATAATGAAAATGCGGTGCAAACCGTACAGTTGATTAATGTTGATTCTGGGTCTGCTTATGATGATGAAATAAGTCTCATTGATTTATGGCTGGTCTTGTCCAGACGTCGAAATATGCTCTTAGCTATTGTTTTGGCTTTTTTGGTTTCAGGTGTCAGTTTTGCAATGTTAAAACCGGTTTTATATAAATACAATGCGGTATTGCAAGTAGGGCTAATGAGCGTTGAGGGTGCAGATAGCAAGCCTTCATATATAGAAATCCCGGCTAATGTGCTGGAAAAATTAACTAAAAGTTATATTCCCTTAGTCTTATCTGAATACCTGCAAACGCATCCCGAATTAAAATCAGCACCCAAATTAAAAGCCAGCATGGCTAAAAAAAGTGATTTAATTACGCTTGAAATTAAGGGTAAAGAAACCGAATCTGCGGAATATCGCGGTATTATTCAACGTGTCATTGCGCATGTGCAAGCCGATCACCAGCCTCAAATGGATATCACAAAAAACAGGTATGAACGTTTGCTGCAAAAAGAAAAGATTGCTATGTCAGATCTGGAAAATCCGCTCACTTTAAAGATAAAGCGTAAACAGTTAGAAACCGATTTGTTGCAGGCCAATATACAAATGGAAAACTTAAAAGACCAACGATTGGTAAAGGTGTTGAAGCAAGAGTTTGTGACACAGAAAAAGGTGCATCATAATAAGCTCGCATCATTGGGTGATGAGTTTAAGCGTCTGACATCGCAGCAAGCCAGATTAGATGATGTGGATCGTTTGTTGGGAAAACGTATCACTGAATTATCCGGCACCATTGAAAATGAGCAAAGAAATCGTCAACTCTCTGTAAAAAGCATTAATAGTGGCCCGGAGGCAATGACCGTATTATTACTGGATAATCAGATACAGAGTAATCGTAATGAATTAGCAAAACTGGAAGAGCGACTGAATATTACGCAACAGAACCAACGAGAAAAAATCTCCAATCAGTTAAAAGATAATACACGTTCACAGGAATACCATCAGAAGCTGGTACTGGATATCAATAATAAACTTAAGAAAATGGATATAAATAACCAGTATACCCAGCAAAAGGTGGCGGTTAATCAATCGGCTTTGCAATTAGGTTTAGAGCAGATACAGCTTGAGCATCAAAATAATCTACTTATACAGCAGCAAAAAATTGACAAAATTAGTTACCAGTTAAAAGGCCTCAGAGATACACAGTCATTAACAAGCCCGATGCAGTCCCTTGAACCAGTGGGTGTAGGTAAAAAAATAATTGTAGTGATATCGCTGCTGGCAGGTTTATTTGTTGGTGTTTTTGCTGTTTTCTTCTTTGAGTTTATTTCTAAGGTAAAAGAGAAAACCCAGCAGCTTAACTAGATTGGTTGGGGGCCAGTACCAATGCCATTAAGTTAAGATTTTTTATGGAGGTGCGGCTTTAGCCGCGCAAATAAAGTGACTATGAAATCATCTCGTTAATGCGCGACTGAAGTCGCACCTCCGGAGTGATTATCCTTAACTTATTGGCATTGGGCCAGAATATAAGCCCAGAATATAAGCCCAGTACATAGCTTTAATGGGTAACTCATTGGGTTGCCCATTATAGAGTTTGGTTATTTTTTGGGGAACTCAATTTTAGGGTTTTTGGTGTTTCGGCGAAATAAGGTTAATGTTTTGCCAATGGCTTTTACTTTTTCGGCAGACACACTTTTTAGTAGTTCATTAATTATTTCTTCACGACTTTCACGGTCTTCCCCGGCTATTTTAATTTTCACTAACTCGTGGTGATTGACGGCAATTTCCAGCTCTTTTAGCAGATTCTCAGTCAATCCATTTTGACCAACCATAATGACCGGTTTTAAATGATGGGTGAGGGTGACAAGGTGTTTGATTTGGTGTTTTGAAAGGGGCATATAGTGTACAATCGCTAATTAACTGAGTGTGGTTAGGTGGATCTTAATGGGCCAGAGTGCATTAGGTGGCCACAAGTATCATTATATACTAATTCAGCAAGTAAGGAGCTAAATGTCGGCTTACAATCGACGGTATATTTCTAAAACAGTGTTGTGTTTTTAGTGGGTATAATGAAAAGCGAAAAGAATGAACAGGGCAGTAATGTCCACATTATTGAGTCGTCTTCTGGCGCAGAGCCGTTACTGCGCTATGTTATGGTTGACTCCAACAATGATGATGAAATTAGCCTGATCGATCTCTGGTTGGTTTTAGTCAGGCGTCGTTTATTGTTTTTAGGCCTGGTATTACTGGCTGTTTTAGCCGGAATTTCTCTGGCGCTCATATTGCCTGAAAAATTTAATTACTCTACGGCTATAGAAATTGGTGGTATTTCTTATAGCAACAATGGAAAACTGGTTTATATAGAGGTGCCGTCTAGTGTTCTCGCCAAAATAAATCAGAGCTATATTCCATTCGTGACAAAAACCTATTTAGAAAAGTACCCGGAATTTGAAGGTGTGCCGGTTGTTAAGGCTAAATTAGAGAAAAATAGCGGCATTATTTTTCTTGAAGTCAAAGGCGCGGAAAAACACAAAAACACCTATATTGATTTGCTCAATTCGATAGTGGAAACCGTAAAACTGGATCATACGCGAATATCTTCACTGAAAGTTAAAGATCTGGATTTGTCTAAAAATCAAATAAAAAATGAGATAGTCAAAATAAAAAACCAGGAACAGTTACTGTTATCTCAAATTAAGCGCCTCGATAAAAAAGCCGTACTTTTATTGGGCAGAATTAAAGAGACACGTAAGCAGTTGAAAGAGTCAATGGCGATGAAAAAAAATGCTGCACTTGAATCACAAACCGCGGGCAAAGCATTGGCATTAATGCTGGTTGATACGGAGTTACGAGCTAGCCGAGATGGGCTGGCTGATCTTGAAGATCAATTGCAAATCACGCTTGAAAATGACCGTGATGAAATGCTAAATGTTCTAGCTGAAAATCAGCAGCAGCAAACAGAAAAAGCCATGATGCTGGAAAAGCTCGATGTAGAATCCAGTAACCTGTTGCAAACCCGCGCCATTACCGCGCCCATCCAGTCAATTAAGCCGGTAGGTGTGGGTAAGCTGATTGTTGTTATTGCATTGCTGGGTGGTCTCTTTTTAGCCTTATTTGGCGTTTTCTTTGCTGAATTTATTAGCAAAGCTAGAAAACAGCAGGCTAGTCTGTAATGTTGTTTCTTTAGTCGTGGTAGGTTCTTATTGTGGCTAGAAGCAAATCCAGTGGTAACTGGCTTAGGGAGCATTTTGATGACGAATACGTAAAGCTGTCTCAAAAAGACGGCTATCGTTCCCGCGCAGTTTATAAGCTCAAAGAAATTGACGAAAAAGATTCCCTGATTAAACCCGGCTCGATTGTTATTGATTTAGGTGCGGCCCCCGGTAGCTGGTGCGAATATGTGGTGCGTCGCCTGCGGGGCAAGGGGAGAATTATTGCGCTCGATATCCTTGCGATGGACCCCATGGACGGCGTTGAAATTATTACCGGTGATTTTCTCGAAGAGCGCGTCTTCGAACAATTATTAAATACTTTGGGATCTGATCAACCAGACCTTGTAATTTGCGATATGGCCCCCAATATGAGTGGACAACAGGCGGTGGATATTCCCCGGGCGATGTATATGGCGGAGCTGGCGTTAGATTTATCTCAGCAGGTGTTGAAACCTGGTGGGGGGTTGCTGGTCAAACTTTTTCAGGGTGAAGGCTTTGATGAGTATATTAAGCAAATGCGTGAGCATTTTAGCCGAGTAGTGATGCGTAAGCCTAAGGCTTCAAGGGCTCGTAGCAAGGAAGTGTATGGTTTGGCGACAGGATTTAAAGGTTAATAGCTGAATCTCCCCCAGCCCCTCTTTTTCTAAGAGGGGAGTATTGCCTCCCCTTTAGGAAGAGGGGGAGAGCGAAGTGAGGGGGCCGAGGGGGATTTAGTTCCCATATCGTTCTCTATGAAGTTTAATAAGAGGCGATTTAAACTGGCAATTACCTAACCTGTGT
>Ga0316206_1001638_pt1 | contig 18612 bp, 18 predicted proteins | sample 6monthpyrite_MG_FD_204942 | JGI IMG/M metagenome (GOLD analysis project Ga0316206, IMG submission 204942) | Microbial mat bacterial communities from mineral coupon in-situ incubated in ocean water Damariscotta River, Maine, United States -... | ecosystem: Environmental > Aquatic > Marine >... | reverse complement strand
GATATTATCCATCATCCACAGGCGATCAACAATCAAGCATCATCTTGTAATATTTATGGGCCGAGCAAGAAAACTTCTCACCCCAGTGCGCGCTCGCACCATTGTCCGCGCCAGCGCTGACAATTTTTTTCTCCATGATTTCACGGTAGAGAGTCCTGCACGACCGTGCAAAAATAGCAGGGCCGATCTGGGAATATTCAGATCGCCAAACAAAAAGAAGTTAGGGCAGTACGGGTTAACATATTCTTAAATCCGAGGGAAGCGAGTCTTTGTTCCTTTTATCGAGAGAGTGAAAAATGAGATGTCATTTGGTTATTTGGCCCATATTAATGGGTTATGGCTTTGTAAAAATTGTTTTAGATCATTAAAGAAAAATAAATCTTGGAAAACCTAATAATTAAAAAGTTTCGTCAAAAATATTATCTGGGTCCGAAGAATAAAAATACCGTGTATTTATTTCAAGGTAGCGAAGATATATCATGCGAGTTACTGTTTTGCGTTACGATGAGGTGCGGTATGTTGACCGGAGTGTTTGGGTGGGCGAAACTCAAAAATTTTTATTTATGGTGAGCGTTTATGAAATTTTTTATTATTTTTTATGGTCTTTTTCCTGTTATGCCGGGTCTGACAAAGTTTTTGAATATATCAACGGCTTTTGTGTCAATGCAAATGGTGAGCTTGGTTTAAATGACTGGGACGGTTACGGGCCGAGAGAATGTGGTGATGCCAGAGGAAAAAACATTAATCTATTCGCTGTAGGCGCTACCTATGATGGTGCGGATTTACGTGGCGCTAATCTTGCCGAATTTTATCATCCCTTTGGATGGGTAAGTTTTGTAGGAGCAAAAATCAATTCCAAAACGGTACTTCCTTTTGACATTAAAACTGCTTTTAAAAAATATAAAATGCATTATATCTATGACAATGGTGAAATTGCTCGTTCCTATGAGGAATACGTTGGCACCAGGCTTAAAATTTCCGGCAATAGTTGCACCATCGTTTTTCCTAAAAACAAATACTTTCAACCTGAGAAAGATCTCTCCTTTAAAGATATATCTGGTAATTCCCACTTCTATTATATGGGATCGGCAGCACGTATTGGTGCGCGCGAATTTTTTACGGCGAAACACGTTTTTGAAATTGCACAACAAATAAGTGGCATAGATGACCCTGTGGCCTGGATCCAGTGTCCAAACTTAGAGTTTTCAAAGGTGGCCCATTGGAAGAGGCAGCCGGGAAATGATATTGCAATATTCACCACCCAAGAGGTGTTTTCTGGTACGCCTTTTTATTTACCCACTACTCATAAAGAACGTCAGCACCTGCTTAAGCATGCAGACTGCTTCAAGGAGGGCAATGGGCCGGGAGAATTCGGTCTTCTTGAGCTGTCCCCATTTACCAGAGTTTATGCGCTGGAGCAGGAAAATTTAACGGCAGAGACAAGGGTACCAGTTGAGTCTCCGCATTTTTCTGCCGGGGCCTTAATTCATGGGGACTCTGGTGGCCCGGCCTACTGCCTCGATGATCAAAAACGAAAAGTCTTAGTGGGCGTCACCCATGGTGGGCAAATTAGGTCTAGTCTTTTTCGCAGCGCTTTTACTGTGCATGTGGGGTTGACTGAAAAGGTGCTAAAGTGGGCAAGGCCATTACTCTATGAGGATTGAGTAGGTACTGGGCATGACCATTTAAATGGGCAGTAAAAGGGAGACCTTTTTTGCTGAAATTTTGTTTAAGTTTTTGAAATGTTTAGAACCGTAGAAGATAAATGATTTCAAAAATTGGAAAAAGATAAAATATAGGCATGTTTGTAATAAGCGTTTATGACATTTTACGAGAAAAGTATCTAAACTTCCCCAGCACTTGCTCTGTGGGTCGCAAAGATGCCGATATATTATTTCCCTTCGACGAAAAACTGAGCCGTTTGCATTGTCAATTTTTTATTAAAAATGATATTTTTTATATCAAGAATTTAGGGTCGACTAATCATTGTTTCGTGGGACAAGAAGAGTATGCTCATTATAATATTGCCAAGGTTAGGCAGGGTGATATTATAGAAATTGGCCGTCAAAAATTTAAATTTCTCAGCATCAATAAAGGTCTGTCTAATTTTAAAACTTTTCCTATTGCGCCGTTTGAAGAAGAGTTCTTGGCAAGCGGTGAAATTAATCGCGAGTTGACATTAGTCTTTAAGCAAGAAAAACCAGCACGGGTTAGGTGCCAAAGTCATTTGCAAAATAGTTTTAATATGGCGTTGGCAGAGAGTGTTCAAATGCGTAAACGGCAAGAAAATAAATTGAAAGTCCGTGAGAAATTATTGCGCAAGTCTAAAGAGCAGAAAATGGAGAGTACGCCTTGTTGGTACTCTCGGTTATTATGCATAATAATTATTGGAACGCTTTGTTTAAAGTTTTATTAAGTGAGTTCTAGCGATTTGTTTTTTCTGAATCAATTCATTCTGACAAGAAATTAATAGCATCAAAAGGATGAAAATACTTTTATAACTCATTTTCAATTCCTTGGCCTACGGCAGGTAATCCCTACTTATTATAAATGGCATTATCTAATATAATTGAGAAAAAACAAAATGGAGATAAATATGTGCTTGAAAGAAAACCCCTCTGGTATTAATAAGCAATTACAAGAGCTGGCAGAAAAAGTTGTGCCTAATTCAGGTCTAGATTTATATGATGTTGAATACCTATTGAGTAAAAATATTTTGCAGATTACAGTCGTCGATAATACGACGGGTGCTGCTACGGATGATGATTGCCAAAAAGTTTATAACGACTTTATGCCTTATCTCGATGAGTTGGGATGGATGCCAAAGGGTATTGGTCTTAAGGTTTCGGCCCCTGGCATGTACCGCCCCTTAAATAGGGTGGATCATTTTACTTGGGCAAAGGGCCACCATGCAGTGGTGCTCTTAACGAAACCTCTCAGTGATACTGAGATGCCCCCCGAAATAACCGGTAAGGACTCTATTCGAGTGAAAATTCTGGGCGCCGATATGAGTGGGGTTATTTTTGCTCATGAGAGTTTTGCCTTTAAACTTGGTTATGACGAAATGAAAAAAGCGAATATGGACTCTGACAACCTCGATTTGGCCTAATCAACTAAACTAATCAACTAAAATAATCAACTAAACCTTAATGTTTTACTCGGGAAAGCCGATAAGTAATTGAGTGAAATCAATGAACTTAGGGTAAGTCTTCCGATGGCCAATATATTAATAAAGCTGCTTATTGTTGTTCTTTTGGGTGTCAGCTGTAATCGAAAAGCGCAAGTCTTGGCAGAGAAAATTCATTTGGCCGTAGCGAAAAATCATAGTCTAACGGTCAAGGAATTACTCGCAGATGGCGTGGATATTAATATCCGCTATGGAGATGTTGGGGATACACCCTTGTTACTCGCCATAAAAAAGAAACATTTATCCACAGTAAAAATTCTGTTAGAGAAAAATGCTCAATTGGATTTACAAGATAATGCTGGAATGACTGCTTTGTTGGTGGCGGTTGAACATAATGATAATGAATTGGCGGCGGTACTACTGAGCAAAGGGGCGAATCCCAATATTGCAAATACTCTGGGCGAAACAGCGCTGGTTAAAGCTGTTGAGGCGGGAAATAGGCAAATGCTTCTATTATTGCTGAAAAATGATGCCGACGTTCTGGTAAAAAATAAGGTCGGAAAAGACCTATTAACTATCGCGCAAGATCGAATTTTTCAAGAACTTATCCCACTGCTCGAAACGGCAAAAAGTCAGGCGCTTTCCTTAAAAAAAAGTCATAAAAAAAGAGATCAAATAAAACAACAACTTTTGCTTGTTGCTGCGGAAATTCAAAGGCAAGACGTTTTGCCGGAAGATGCTAAAAAGAAAATGGCGGCATTATTAGGGCAGGGGAAGGCCCAGCAAGCAACTCTCGCTGAGGTTTTGTCCATTAAAACTCAGATGAATGATTTTTTACAAGAGTCTGTTCGTCGTCAACAGCATGGGGAATCTAATCGTGAATATTTTCAAAGAATTAATCATGGATTAAACATGAAAGCATCGGGTATTGAGAAAAGACCACCCCTGCAGGAATTGATGAGTTTTAATGATTTATTAAAGCAGTCTGCTGCCTATAAAAATTTTACCAAAAAAATAAAACTTAAACTCGAAAAATCGATAGCGGATGTTGCATGGAATATACAAGTGAATAGTTCAGCAGACCTGATCCTCAACTTTCAAAAAATTCATTATTTTGAAGATGGTAAAAGTGATCTCTCGGCACAGCTTAAAGAATTGTTACGGCGGCTATTCCCTCTTTTTAGCTCTGCTTTGGGGGTAGGAAAAGGACGCCTCTCCGACATTTATGCGAAAATAGAAATTCTCGCTGGTGATAGGTATGGAGACGAAAAATTGGCGGCACAACGAGCGAGAAAAATATATAATTTTCTGTTCCAAGATAAGCAAGAGGATTTTATTCATAAATTTGCCATGCTGCCGCTGATGCGGGTAGGAAGTTTGCCTCAAAAATCCACTAATAATCGTATTATTCTGAGATTTGATTTTATCTTCCATGCACCAGCGGAATCCCAGCAATGGAGACGGGTGCCCGCTAGTTTAAGAGGGGACTAGTCCCCCTTCTTTTTTTAAAAAGAAAGCCAAAAGGAGCCAGATAGATTTAGCGAATAATCAACGGAATTATGACTATAATTACTGTATTGATAATTAATTCTTGGAAGATTTGTACTGGGTTCATATTGGCCCATATGCACTTCTCCATTCCCAAAGGTTATGGTGAGAGTGTTTCCATTAATTACATAGCTATGTGAGCCTCTAGTGAGACTAGCTGTACAGCCATAATGATCACTCGATTGATTTTGATCCACATCAACCCGGCCATTTCCGACTCTGGCCTGCGCTTTTGTTTTTGCAAAAATTGGTGGGACAATGTTGTTTCTAAAATAGCAGACTGTGGTGTTGATGACTGAGTCTGCAGCGAAGGTTAGATACCTCCTTAAAGTGACGCCATTATAATTTACATCTTGGAATCTCCAGGAATGGTAAATACTACCATCACCACCAGCAGGGCCGTGAGGGTATTGTGGGGGCGTATTATTACCTGGTAGGGGCGTCGCCTCTGGACTAACTTTATTGTCCTTGCCACAACCTACCAAGAGAAACATGGTCAGGATAATCGACGTATAAAAAATTTTCATTTCTTCCTCCAAATGTCTAAAGTTTAGACAATGTCATCGAGGTTTAGACAAATAAATGGTCAAAAACCCCTTAATTCGTATTACAACCTGATTAGGAGCAATTTTCATGCCAACAGATAAATAAGAATGAAAAGAAGCGGAAAAGTTAATATTCTAGGGGGAGCTCGAAATCAAAAAAAGGGATTATTAAAGGTGGTGTCGTTATTAGCGCTGGCGCTGGCCTTTCTCGCTGCTCTCTCAGCGTCGTCAATATAGGGGAAAACTTCTGGGGGGACCCATCTGTCATGAGACTTTTTTTGGATTTTTAAGTAGGCCACTTCATTGACTAGTTTATCGTAATACTCGCCGTAGACGCTCTTGGTGGATTGCAGTCGTGCCAGATCTAGTGGACAGTGAAATCCTGCGCGATAATTATCTAGTTTTTCAACCCGCCTTTTGACACTTCTGGCGAGTTTCTTTTTTTGAAATTTGGAGCAATTATAACCTTCGTCCCAGGCGGCATTGAGATAGTCCATGATGTCGACTTGTTGCACTTGCACCCATTTTTTAGCGAGGCATTTGACATAGGGCCGAGGCACCTCTTGGGTAATAATATCTTTAGCAAGTCCGGTAAACTTATTCCAGAATCTTAGCCCTTGGAAATTTGCCGCCAGATCGGCGAAAGAAGAAATACCTGTAGATTTGGCACCATATAAACTCACTTCCGAATGGATCATTGTATCCAACGCGAATTTTTCTCTCGCCTTAGCGGTTATGAACTCTTGACCTTTAACAGAGAGACCATAATGATCTGCAAAATACCAGAACCCTCTCTGAAAAAAATGTCCACTAATTTTGTCAGTGCCTATGAGCAGATTATCAATTTGCAGGATGTACGACATAGTGTCATTGATTTTGGAAACTAAGGCCAATGAAGGGGCATTCAACCCACCAAAATTTCTATAGATTGAGTGCTTGACTTTAATATGCCCAACATCGATGCCGGTAGAGTATTTCTTTGCGTATTTAAGCCACCGATAAAGATTATTATGGCGCATATAGCGTGGCCCTAAAAAGAATCTAAAATGCCCCCCTAGAAAATTTTTAGAATATTTATGCAATTTTTCGAGATCACATGAGTGAGATTTTTTATTGGCCTTTTTTATACTCAGTTGAATATACCAGTTAATTTTTTGATTGATCTTGTTGGTGGGGTCTTTTAAGTTTTTGAGAAACTCTTCTCTTCTGGTAAAGGAGTCAATTTCACTGGCCAAAATTAACTGTTTGGCACCGCTAAAAAGGTAAATTATTAAAAGCAGTTTTATACCCATAATTTTTTCTTCCTTTCGTTAAAAATCAAAGTTAGGCGCTTATACAAAAAATAATAGGAAAGGGGTAAGGGCCATTGTAGGGATTGTAAAAAATAGTCGGTCTGGGCCTAAAGCATTTCTAAAATTTTGTAAAAAATTCCATTTAAATTAGGTTATATATGGTTATTTGGCTTTCTGAGTAATTTATATTTAATTTTAAGTCAATATTGAAGAAATTTGTTTAAATATATGACTGATATGTTAGATTTAAATCTAGTTGTTTTGCTACGCAAAAAAAATAAAGGAGATAAGTATGTGTGGAATATTGGCAGTCATAGGGAGTACAGATACTGAGCTTGCTCGTAAACTTTCTCAGAAGATGTCTCATAGAGGACCGGATGAATCAGGACTTTTTACAGATGGCCTTGGGAATATTTTATGCCATGAAAGATTATCGATTATAGACTTGAAAACGGGGCATCAGCCCATTGAGCTGGGGGCACAATTGGCCCTCGTCCACAATGGAGAGATCTACAACCACGCAGCGCTTAGAAAGACGCTGATCGATCCCCTGGCCTTTAAAACAAAAAGTGATTCAGAAATAATTCTTCACCTGTATAGAGAAAAAGGGGTCGCTGCCATTCACGATTTAGATGGGGTGTTTGCTTTTATTTTGGTTGATGGAGAACGATGTTTTGTAGGGCGCGATCCAATCGGCGTTAAACCCTTATTTTATGGTAGGGATAAAAATGGAGCGTTATGGTTTTCCTCGGAGTTTAAATCCCTCGTTGATGCCTGCGTTGATATATCCGAATTTCCCCCCGGTCATTATTATACAAAAGAAGAAGGATTTGTGGAGTATTATAGGCCACAATGGCGTGCCGAAAAGGTCGCCACTGGTGGCGCTGAGCAAATTAAGTCATCTTTAATTGCCGCTGTGAAAAAGCGTATGATGAGCGATGTACCTTTGGGTGTTTTACTTTCTGGCGGTCTAGACTCTAGTCTTTTGGCCTCAATTGTCTCCAGAGAGATGAAAAAAGTTGGCAAGAAAGTGAAGTCGTATTCCGTTGGCATCGATGCCAATGCTCACGACTTAGTTGCCGCCAGAAAGGTCGCCAAGCATATTGGCAGTGACCATCACGAGGTCATTTTTTCTCCCACAGAGGGCCTGGAAGCTTTATCTGAGCTTATTCATAAACTAGAGACCTATGATGTTACCACCATTCGTTCCGCTACTCCCATGTATTTGATGATGAAGTATATCCGCAAGGATGGTGTGAAAGTGGTGTTGTCCGGCGAGGGCGCGGATGAAATTTTTGGTGGGTATATGTATTTTCACAACGCCCCAAATAGTGATGAATTTCATCGTGAATGCGTTAGACGGGTCAAGCTATTGTACACCTCAGATGTGTTGCGAGCGGATCGAGCGACCATGGGAGCGGGAGTTGAAGCGCGAGTGCCTTTCCTAGATTTAGATTTTTTACAAACCTCCATGTCGGTGGATGCAAAATTAAAGCAATGTATTGCTGGTAAAAAAATTGAAAAATATGTGCTCAGAGAGGCCTTTGATGACCAGCAAGATCCCTATTTGCCGGCGGAAATATTGTGGCGGCAAAAAGAACAATTTCAAGATGGTGTGGGTTACTCATGGGTGGATGGGCTCAAGGCCTATACTGAGTCGATGGTCACCGACGCAGAGTTTGCCATGAAAGAAGTCCTTTTCCCTTATAATACGCCCGCTACAAAAGAAGCTTTCTTTTATCGCAAAACCTTTGCTCAGCATTTTCCTCATCCCGAGGTGGATAAGCTGATTTGGAAATGGATACCTAAATGGCAGGGACAGGACCTCGACCCTTCAGGGAGAGCGAGTGTTTTCCATAATGCCAGTCACCATGGGCCGGCCACTCCAGCAGCAGCAGCCCCTCTATTAGAGGATCTTGCCGAGCAGACCATGGCGGCAATATCCTTTGGTAAGAAATTGGCCTAAGGGCAACGAAACAATTTTGCAGGTATAGGCAGATTTTTGTTATAATGAGCGTATGCCTGCAAAGTCTCAACAATTTCAATACGATTATCTGATTATAGGTGCCGGGCTTTATGCGGCAGTGTGCGCACGAGAGATGCTGGAGGCCGGGAAGAAGGTTTTAGTTTTAGAACGTCGCCAGCATATTGCTGGCAATTGTTATTCTGAAAACATAAAGGGCATTGATGTGCATAAGTACGGTGCCCATATTTTGCATACCAAGAGTCGATTTATTTGGGATTATATTCTCAAGTTTACTAAGATTCATGATTATCGGCATTTGGTTAAAAGCTCTCTTGCGGATCAGCTTTATTCCTTTCCTATCAATTTAAAAACCTTTGAAGAATTGTATGGCCTAGTCTCGGAAGAGCAGGTCAAAGAACACCTTGCTAAAGTGAAAATACCTTTTGCCAATCCCAAAAATTTGCAAGAATGGGCCTTATCTCAAGTGGGGGAAGATCTCTATGAAAAATTTATTAAGGGCTATACTCAGAAACAATGGAATTGCCACCCGCAAGAATTAGATACTTCAATTATTCAAAGAATTCCCGTTAGACAGACTTTATCTGAAGAATATTTTGACGACCCCTTTCAGGGAATTCCCAGCGATGGGTATACAAAAATGATGGAAAATATGTTGGCAGGGATTGAGGTGAGGATGGGCGTCGATTTTTTAAAATCTAAAGATCAATGGTCTAGCATCGGCAGAACGATAATTTATACAGGGAAGATAGACGAGTATTTTGATTACGTATTGGGAGAGCTTAAATGGCGCTCTTTAAATTTTGTTGAAAGTCATATCGACAGAGAGTTTTATCAAGACTATGCCGTGATTAATTATCCCGAAAAGGATATTCCATTTACTCGTATTATTGAGCATAAGCATTTTAATAAGCAAAAAAAATATTCTTATTCGTATATAACGCAAGAGTATGCCATGGATTGGAGTCGTGAAAAAGAAGCTTATTATCCCGTATACGATTCCTCTGGAAAATCACAGCTCTACTTAAAATACCGCGAACACGCCAAGCAGAATGCCCCTCAAGTTTATTTTAAAGGCCGATTAGGTGAGTATCTTTATCGCGATATGTGCCCAACGATAGCTGCCGCCTTGTCTTTTTCAAAAAAACAATTAAAAATTAAAAGATGAATTATGCTGGGGGAGTTATCTATGAGAACTATAATTTTTTTGTTTTTAGTATCACTTAATTTTAGTACTGGTGGTACAGAGTCTAAATCTAAAAAGGAAGTTATTGCAAAATTGGAGCAACAATATAAAAAAGATCAATTGCAGGCGCTGCGGCAGTATAATAAAAATATCCGCTCCATCAAAAAGGGCAAAGCAGAGGAATTAGCAAATGCCGAGACGAATAAGCAGCAAGCTGAGGCCGCTTACCAAGAAGCTTTAAAGCGTTATCGCGAGATTAGGAAAGGTATTGAGAATGAAATTAAAGAACAGTCACAGGGGCATAAATTGGTTTACCATGAAGAGTTGAAGTTTTTAGAGGAGTCTTTTTATACCAAGATTAAACGCTATGACCCAACTCGACGACGAGCGAAACGGGTCAAAAAATAATTTATTTATGAAAAATCTATCCCTTCTTAATAGGTTTGCGTTCCTTAGTGCCGTTATTTTAACTTTTGAACTTTTTGCGCAATCTTCTAGTGGCGAAAATTTTTATGAATTAAAGCGCCAGAGTATTTCTCTTAGTAGACAATTGAAAAACGCCGCCAATGGTCAGCTGGCCATTAAATCGCGGCCGAGTGGAATTTCTTATCAATTAAAGGGAGAGATTTCAGGTCAAACTGATGCCTCCCATGAGTTAAGGGCCGGGAATTATATTCTTGTGTTGCGGCCATCGGCGAAAGAAAAAATTATAGAAAAAGTTGAAGTGATAGCGGGTACAGAAACAATCTTGCATTTTGATTTATCGCGCATGCTGAAGCGAAAAATTGAAGCGCGTTATGGTGTGCATAATTTATTATCGCAAAGAGATATTCATAAAGTTTTGAAAATAGAAAAGTATTATGCCGACAAAAAAAAGAAGGTGCTGGGTAGATCAAAAAAGAAAAGACTACAGACAAAAGATGATTACCAGAAAAAGATTAAAAAACTAAGAGGTAGAGCAAAAGATCAATTTGTTGAGTCTTATTCGCAAAGGATCAGAAAATTAGAAAAACTTTACCTTAATTATTTAAAAAAAATAAATAAGGCCAAAAAAGAAAGTATTGAGAAAGTCTTGGTGACAGCAAAAAAACGACAATCCAAAAAAAATAAGGACATTACTAAGCTAGCAAGTTATCAACCTTTCTTTACCATTGGAGCGCGAGCAGGTGGTGGCCATGCGAGCAGAATAAACCAAGTGGGGCCGTATACAACATCTATAGAGTATGAGTTGGGCATGAAGCTTTTTTCCACTGGTCTTTCGTTAGGTGTCGGGGGCAGTCAGGTGCAAATCCTCAGTGGTGCCGATTCTTCAGTGCTCTATAAAAGAAAACTTTTCTTTTTAACCGCCAAAAAGGATACTACCTTCTTAGAGCGATTTCTTTCAGCTCAATTATCCCGTCAATTTATTCTTGGCCTACAAACAAACTTAGGTATCGCAAATTATGAAATACTCAATGGATTGCAGAAAAAGTCTGTACCCTACCTCTCTCTAGGTGCTTATATAACGGGATGGAATATGCTGCGTATTGGTCTCGGTTTTGAAACGACCTTGACAACTTTACCCTTAAAGTTTGCCAACGATGAATATTTGGCGGGGATCGCTGGAATTATCCAAATTGGTTATAAACTTTAATCCTTTGTCTGTGTGGCGAAATTTACCTCTTTATATAAACTTACTTTTTCAGATATAGTTAAAGTATACGGCCTTATTTATCTGGAGCCACTGATGTCTTTGATGAGAAAAGTAATGGGGTCTTTAAAAAGACCCTTAATTTCACCCCCCCAAGAATTTGTCGATTTTTTCCATATGTCTGAGGGGGAAAGCGATTCCCCCTTTTCTCTAGCGTTGAGTGAGTTGGATCATTTACAAGAACGTTGTCTCGATGAAGACGATTTTTTAAATTACTCGTTAGATGAAATTATTTATATTTCACTGAATGCGACATTTTTTGAAGAGCTTTTTATAGTGATCCAGGAAAACCAGGGGCTGGGAAAACAGCTGATAGATAAGTTCACGGAAAAAGCACAAGAGAGGGAAGCTTTAATTCTTGCACAAACTCAGGCGCATAGCTCCTATATTAAAAGTAATGGCGTTTGCCATGGTTGTGACTTTTGTGAATACCATCAAGATGTTCACGAATTGTTAAGCACCTGGCATAATAAGAAGGTAGACTTTTTTGTCGATATGTATGTTGGAATGTTCACTATTCATTTTACCTTCGAACAAATTCTGTATGATTTATTAACTGTCAATCCATCTTATTATAATAGTTTTTCGAGAGAAAAGCTCACGGCCTTTAGGCAATATTTATTTAATTACGCAAAAAAACATCTTTAAAATCTAACCCTTTAGGGATGTTCATTTGAGATTATTAGGCATAGATTATTTATTATGGATACAGATTCAATCAATGAGCTTAAAAACTTAGTAAAAAAATTTTGTGATGATAGAGATTGGGATCAATTTCACTCTCTAAAAGAGCTGGCGATAGGTGTTTCTTCAGAGGCGGGAGAATTACTGCAACTTTTGCGTTTTCAAAATGATGCACAAATTAAAGCACAACTTGATAATGTCCATCAAAAAGAGGCGATTGCCGATGAGCTGTCCGATATTCTTTTTTTTATACTGAGAATAGGGCAGATGTACGACATTGATTTAAGTGAATCTTTGCAAAGTAAATTGCAGAAAAATGCGCATAAATACCCGATTGAAAAATCTCGCGGCAAGAATACTAAATATAATGATTTATGAAGGTACTAATGTCGCCATCCGCTCCCGTGTTATCTTTGCCCATTTATCGCGTAATTCTAGCCCGGCAATTATTCTCTCCAATTTTATACAGGCAGCAGGGGTTGAGCCGGAGCCCGTGAAGGGATCTAAGACGAGGTCACCAGGCCTGGAGAAGTTTCTGATTAAAGGCCCCAGAACATTAAAGGATTTATGATTGGGGTGGTTCTCCCATTTTCCCGCTTCTTTGTGATCGTCGTAATGTCCGAGGACGGTCCAGCAAGGCGCTGGAGAGTCGCTGTTTAAGAGGCTTGCGGGGACCTTAGAGAAAACTAAGGCGACCTCGTAAAGTCTGGCGAGCTTTTCATTGCCGCCCCCTTCTTTGGTTAATTTGACCCAATTATATTCGCCATAGAAATGATTGTAGCCTAATTCTTTACAGACAGCGGTAATTGGCGCCTTGCCTAAAAAATTGGTCCAAATGCAGAGGACAGCATTTTCTGTTAAATGCTGACAGCAGGTATGCAACCATTGCTTGGTAAACTGCATATAGGCCCTGACATTTTCGTAGCGGGTTACTGCCTCATGATTAATTTTCGCCCTTTTGGGATCTCTTAATTGCCCCGCCTTATTTCTTCTGGTGAGCAGGCAATAAGGCGGATCAGCTAAAAGTAATTGCGCCTGTTGTTCATTCATTAAGATTTTATAATTTTCTGCTTGCGTAGCATCTGCGCATAAGTGGCGGTGTGGACCTATGCTAAAAATTTTACTAATATCTTCGTTCATGAGGCGACTATCGCATATTTACTTAAAACCACAAGAGAGAAATTTATGGAATATAGAAAATTAGGGCAAACCGGCAGAAATGTCAGTGTTGTTTGTTTGGGAACCATGACCTGGGGTCAACAAAATACTCAGGCCGAGGCCCATGAGCAATTAGATTATGCCCTCGAACGGGGCGTGAATTTTATAGATACTGCGGAAATGTATCCAGTACCACCTAGCGCCAGTACCTACACTTTGACCGAAAAATATATTGGAGCGTGGGGGAAATTGCAGCAAAAAAGAGAGCAAATTATTTTGGCAACAAAAGTGGTGGGCCCGGCAGATATGTGCGGGCATATTCGCGATGGCCATCCGCAATTGGACAAGAAAAATATTCAACAAGCACTCGACGCTAGCTTAAAACGTTTAAAAACCGATTATATAGATCTGTATCAATTACATTGGCCAAATCGCAAAACAAATTTTTTTGGAGAGTTAGGCTATACTGCGGCACCTGAGGAGGGTGGAGTGAGCATCGAGGAAACCATGCAAGCTTTGCAGGAGATAGCGCAAACGGGCAAAGTTAGGCATTGGGGCCTTTCCAATGAAACTCCCTGGGGCACGATGAAGTTTTTAGGGTTGGCGGCAAGGGCATTGGGGCCGCGTATGGTGAGCGTGCAAAACCCTTATAACTTACTCAATCGCAGTTATGAGATTGGCATGGCAGAAATCTCTCACCGCGAACAATGTGGTCTCTTGGCCTATTCTCCATTGGCCTTTGGTATGCTTTCGGGAAAATATCGTCATGGCGCTCGGCCGGCGCGAGCACGTCTGACATTATGGGACCGCTTTTCTCGCTACAATCAAGAGCTTGGGGTTCGAGTAACAGAAAAATATTGCCAATTGGCAGAAAAATATTCATTGGCACCGGCGCATTTGGCCTTGGCCTTCGTCAATTCAAGACCCTTTGTCACCGCGAATATTATTGGTGCCACGAATATGGCGCAATTAAAGGAAAATATCGACTCTATTGATGTCACTCTAAGCAACGAGGTCTTAGCGGAAATCAATGCTCTTCACAATGAGTTCTCCAACCCATGCCCTTAAAACTTCCTACTTAAGTTGTCTGTATTTACATTTTGAGTTATCTCAAGAGACTAAAAATATTTCCTCACCAAAGGAAGTTAGGCCTTTAATTTCTATTTTTCTTAATATTCTGCGAAATCAACTTCTAAAGCTGAAAGCCGATGGCCAAAGCAAGAGAGTTTGTAAAATGGAATGGCTTTTTTTAATCCAATACGCATAGAGTGAAATGTGAAAAAAATTCATTCTCACTTGGCCCGCTTAAAGTCAAAAAACTTGTTGGTAATGCCTGTTATTGTTTTGCCATTTGATTTAAAAATGGAGAGGTAGACTAAGGTCAGATGGGCCTATTTTGGAGTCGCGAAGAATCCAACTGATTAATTTTGGTAACCGATAATGTGAATCAATGCCAGAAAGTATTACATAGATTGTAAATATTGGGTCATCTATTGTTTGGAATACAAATATCCTATATCACTTATTTTTTATAAACAATGGGTTATTAAATTTAAGTGATTGATATATTACTTGTAAACTCAGCATTTAGGCAGAGGCGGACCTGCAAAAGACAAGAAAGAATATGCATGTATAGATTTCATAGAATTAAAATAATAAACTTTAATTGATATGATTCTTTAAGTGAAGGGCGCTTCACATTTTTCATGGGGAAATTCCGGATGGGATCTCCCCATGCCAAAGTGAAAACAGCGAAAGCTACTTTTGCAAAGAAGGTACAAATGAAAAAGAATTACGAAATATTATAGATCTTTTAGTAATATATCCCATAGGGCGTATTCAGGTTTAGAGATTTCCGCGCTAGCGCAGAAGATTATCGGGTTTCCAAAACTAGCATCAGGTAAGGAACGCAAGTTAATAAGTTCACGTTCCTAAACTGGTGGTAGACTAATCTTTTTTAGGGATAAAATCGTTATTTATACTAATAGACCTCTTTGGATTTAGTTTTGCCATTTGGCCTAAAGTTATAGAGGAAGGCCAAGCTCTTGGGATCTTGCTGCTTTTTTCTTCTAACACAGGACTTGATATTTCCATTTTCGTAAAATTTTACGGGTGTAAAAGATTTTTTTAGGCCACATTTTTTTTGGATGAGGTGCCAGGAGACCGGTGAGATAATCTAAGTCAAAGTTCTATGTACAAGTCTGCTGGCACCTTATCCGCTTGGGGGCACCAAATTATTGAAGACGAAAAACACTTTGGCTCATTAGCTTTTGCTAGTAAATCAAAGGGTTTTTTCATTTGATATTCAATACTTATACTCGCTATAAGGCTTCCAATTTTAGTTCGATTAATTTCATTAAAATGTAGACCGTACCTGACTTATAGAACCAATTGATCTTGCTTTGACTGTCGCAATTTCAGTGACTTATTTAAGTAGCTTAACTTGCTGTATTCATTGTTATCCTTGGAGAAAGAAGGCTATATTAACAAAAAAGAGGTGAATATTTCAAAAATAGCTGTATAATTTAAAAAAATGTTGGTTTTTTTAAAAAATACCGATATGTTTTTAAAGGAGGTTCTTATGAAACTTATAACTCAGCATAAGGATGAGGTGCCAGGAGACCGGTGGGGATGAGGTGCCAGGATGAGGTGCCAGGAGACCGGTGGGGATGAGGTGCCAGGAGACCGGTGAGATAATCTAAGTCAAAGTTCTATGTACAAGTCTGCTGGCACCTTATCCGGCACCTTATCCGAGTAAATCAAAGGGTTTTTTCATTTGATATTCAATACTTATACTCGCTATAAGGCTTCCAATTTTAGTTCGATTAATTTCATTAAAATGTAGACCGTACCTGACTTATAGAGCCAATTGATCTTGCTTTGACTGTCGCAATTTCAGTGACTTATTTAAGTAGCTTAACTTGCTGTATTCATTGTTATCCTTGGAGAAAGAAGGCTATATTAACAAAAAACAGGTGAATATTTCAAAAATAGCTGTATAATTTAAAAAAAATGTTGGTTTTTTTAAAAATACCGATATGTTTTTAAAGGAGGTTCTTATGAAACTTATAACTCAGCATAATGGTTTACCTACTTTGAAGGTAGAAGATCCTAAGCTAACATACCGTGAAACAAAGTGGACATCTGACAGGTTAAGAAAGCTGGATGAAGTTGCGGAGGTTTTTAACTCTGAGCCAAGTAGAGTGGAGATTTTCTCTGATGCTAAGTTTGGAAAAAACCCACTTGTTTTAACAAGAAAATCAACTTTAGATGGATTCATAAAGTTGTTTAGAGATCTGAATAGTGGTCAAGCAATTATAAAGCATAATATTGATACACTGATGAGTGCAGTGGCCCTTATTAAATCGAGAATTGAAGAAAAAAATATTGATGATGACCAGATAAGTGAAACATTAAAGATATTAGGTTCAGTCTCATCTCAGATAAGTACAGAGATTCTAGTATCAGGCCATCCAAAGGATATTAGAGGTTCACAGGCAACTTCTGATGAACTTGCAGGGTTACCAGAGGATTAATTAGTTTTGTCAGAAAAAGTTACATTTGAAAAATTAATCGAAAAAATTTCTAATGAATCTCATGGAGTCGAGTCCTTAAAGGAAGTAAAAGGCTATTTGGTTAGTAATTATAAAAAAACTCAGCAGGCGATTGAAGGGTTTCTTGAGCCTGAAATTCTTAAAGAACCCATTCGCTGGGAAGATGTGAAAGATAAAGTTTGGTGTAGTGATGAAACTCGAAATGTGAATAAATTTAGTTTTATTCAAGGAGATGTCCTTGTAACATCAAAAGTATTAAGGCTTGGAACATCAGAATATAATCAGGATTATGATTTGTGGATCGTTCGATCTCCAAGTTGTGACTGTGTTAGAGGTAAATTTGTAAGAGTTAGCCCCATCATAGAAGTTGTAGATAAAAAGTCCTCTGATTTTAATAATTTTAGAACGGCACTTTACTTTAGTACTCCAAATAGGTTCCCTCTCCCTAAATCTATCTTAGATGATGGAAAAGATAGAATGGGTTATTATGCAGACCTTCTAGAACCTTTTTTTTTAAAGGAAGAAGACAAGGACGATGTGGTGGTTTTGAAGTCACTGTCGGCCAATGGTTGGCATTTACTTAATGCAGTGTCTTTGAATTTAGAAAGTCGTGCTAATGTGGACGAAGAACTAAAGTTTAGGACTTAGATTGTCAGATGGTGAATCAACTTGACACTGATAAAGAATCTCTAGACTTTCAATTACCCATAAATAATTAAAACTTAATAAAACCCTCCTCTTAAGTGAATCTCTGGCTAGATAACCAAGAGATCTTTTTCAAGTTATAGGAAGGAGGGAGGTCGGTTTAGCTTCTTTTTAATCGACAGTTTAACTTGTATGACCAAAATGATTGTTTAGTTTGTGAAAATAGTAGTTATTGGGTCATTATTTGATACATTTCTACTTTATCTTGAAGACGAATCCAATCCACGCCAAATAGTTATCATCCCTGAATTACCGTCACTTTTGCGGCCATTGAAACCACCCATTTTGGCGATTGCCCTTATAACCTCTTTTACCGTTCAAGCTTTACTGATATGATTTTTCTTACTGTAGACGATATAGATCTCCCTGCTCGGATTTCGCCAAAATTTCGTACACTATAGGGTCGATGTCAGCTCTACTTGGGCGCACACGTGATCATGCAAAGGTTGCAGCGAATAATCTTTCAGAGCATATTTATTAACTTTATAAGACTTTTCTATTTTTTACCAAACACCCTACTTAACTGAAAGATTAAAGGGCCGCTTAAGGAAATGCATAGCACATTTTTCGATTAAAATCTTGGCCATTTGCATTTTCTTAAGTGGCCAGCTCTCCGGCATATGAGGAGCCGCCGGAGGCAAACAAGTTTTAAATTTAAATGTGCGCATAGGTTTCTAAAAGTGTTGATGAATTTATCCATAATTTTTTTTACTGTAGGCAATGTAAATATCTCTGTACAGATTTCCACTAAGTTCCATACACTGTGAAATGATAGTTTTAAGAGGGAAAATATGGAAGAATTGCTTTGGGAAAGCCGAATTTACCCATAATTGTCATTGCCATAAAAATATCGATATTCATCGTGGCCATCCCATCTTCTTTCAGAGGATGAGGTGCCAGGAGACCGGTGAGGATGAGGTGCCAGGAGACCGGTGAGATAATCTAAGTCAAAGTTCTATGCACAAGTCTGCTGGCACCTTATCCCCTCAAGTCTGCTGGCACCTTATCCCGGCACCTTATCCCCTTTTTTTTTCTATGCTGTACCGTGGAAAGTCTCCCAAACAGGCCATATCACTTCTTTTTGCCAAAACCTACCAACTTTTGAAATAATTTTATGTGCCAAAAAAATGGCGTTTTTT
>Ga0316206_1001637_pt1 | contig 18614 bp, 19 predicted proteins | sample 6monthpyrite_MG_FD_204942 | JGI IMG/M metagenome (GOLD analysis project Ga0316206, IMG submission 204942) | Microbial mat bacterial communities from mineral coupon in-situ incubated in ocean water Damariscotta River, Maine, United States -... | ecosystem: Environmental > Aquatic > Marine >... | reverse complement strand
AAATTTTTAATTGCAATATTTTTATTATTCATAGCTTTAGCACCTAATTTAGACACAATAAAAGCAATTTTAGTGCCGTTTTAGAAGTATTGGGTTAATAGTTTAAAAGTGGTGCGGAATGACGGTTCCAAAACATTTCCTGTACTCCAAGCACCATAGCCTATCGCCCAAAAATGTTGTCCCTAATATCTTTTTGACAAATCAGGATATTCTTGTTGTAGTTTTCTTGATACTCTGCCTTTTAAATGTTTAACAATATCACTAATCGCTTTTGAAGGAGGATATTCTATATGCATATGAACATAATCTTTGCTTACAACACCTTTTATAATCCTGATATCTTCTGCGTCACATATTTGCATTATCAATTCTCTGCATCGTATTTGTATATCACCTTTTAATACTTTGTATCTGTATTTAGTAACCCATACTATATGGACTTGCAGTTGGCTTATTGTATGATTTCCGCTTCGCATATTATTCATCTCTACGTTTTAACTTTTAACACATTTGTAGAAGCTAAAGCCTTGCACTTTTTAACTAGCGGACGGAGACAATAAATTATTTTACGGTTTAAATAACTTTAGCAAATCTATCTAGACAATGTAATTCTTTTTTATAAAAGGTACTTACACTGTCTTGCATTGCACCTAAGATGTCTGAAGGTGTTTCTCCATCTACCGGATAGCTTAATAAAAAAGAGTTTAAAAATTTATCAAAAAATTTATCAAACATCTTTTTTACTATGTCGGCACCATATTTATCTGTGTATGGTAAAACAAAAAAATAGTTTCCTTCATGATTCACTATAGAATCAGATGTCCTTAATATCTCTGCTAAAGAGTTGTCAACAATGCTTTGTGCAATATCGGAAAAATCACAATAAAGAAGAGTAAAACTCTCAGCACGATTTTCATCCAGTCTATCGGCAATACCTATATTTAGGCTAAGAAGTTGTTTAAAATCATCAAATGTAAAATGTACGCCAGCCATATTATGAACCTTTTTTAAAATTTTATTTAGTATATCTAAAAAATTACAGAATTACAAAAGCCTGTATATCTTCTCTTGAAGCAAGCGGTGTGCTTGTAACTTCTAAATCATCATAAGCTAAAGCATAATTATTTTCAGCACTTGTTTTACAATAAGTAAGGACCACTCTAGAAGCCAGCTCCTTATCAGCATCCGTAGCATTTTTACTTACCAATGCATGCGGACCCGGAATTCCTACTGTTTTTACATGGTAGTATTTATCGTTTTGTATATTTTGAAGATGCTCATTCTCATCTTGATTTCTGCCGACTACGAGCTTTGCTCCATCAGTCAGGCGAAGATGTCGTCCATACTTCATAACTGGTATATCTTTTACTTCGAACTTGTCATGTTTAATAAAGTCGAACATTTTTTTAGAAAAATTTTCATCAGTTAAGAGACAGCCTCCGCCAGGGCTCTCAAAATCTTCTAAACCAATTTCACCAGCTAATTCAAGTTGTCTATCACGACTTCTACCCGTAATTCCCTCAAGTTTTTCTCTATCTACCCAACCATTTATTTCTGCTATCGTTGGTGCCAACATTTTTGCAGACATGGGACGAAGTAGAAGTCCATCACAGTTACTTTCATTGAGAACTATCTGAAGAGCATCTTTATTTTGGCTCATAGGGCGTTGTCCCATGACCTCACCGCTGATAAGAAACGAAGCACCTTCAGCTTCCATGATACGCTTTGCAACTGCAAACATCTTCGCATGACAATCTATGCAAGGATTGAAATTTTTACCATATCCATATTTTGGATCAAATAAAACATCTTGTAAATATTCACTTTGAATATCTACAATTCTCAACTCTGCGCCAACTTGATTACACATATTCTGCATATGCTCACGTCTATCTTTTGTGCTGCCAAAACCTGTATTGATATTCACAGCCAGTACTTCTATCCCTTGGTCTATCATAAGCTTTATAGCCAAAGTCGAGTCTAATCCGCCGCTAAAGAGTGCGATTGCTTTCATTTCTTTTCCTTTGTTGAAGCACAAGAGTATCTTGAGAGTTTAACCCAGATTATGCAGTAGATATTTCTAAAAATCGTTTATGCTTGTATTTTAAGGGGTGTTTAGTAAAAATATTAAGCCACCTTATTGGTGGTGTAAATTTTTAATGAATGTGCCTTAAGTACAATGATGAATGAGTTTTTTAATTTCCTACTGCATAATTTGGGTTTATTCTCTCGAAGTTACCAGTTCACCTCGTTTTAATTTTGCAATTTTACCACGAAACTTCCTTATATAGAAAGCTTTTTCCTCAAAAGAGATAGAAGTTTGCATATTTACCTTTTTTAATTCCCGTTCGTAGTGCTTTGACAAAAAAGATACTAGCTCAGCTTTGAGTGATTCTTCATCTCTAAGTGCTTTTATCTGCTCATCTACCAAAATAGCCATAAGCTGTGGGGCATCACTATGTCCCTGCAATGCCAAAGAAAATTCTTGTGAGTGAAACTGCAAAAGAGATGGGTCAAGAACGTCTAGCATTTGGTCAATGAGTTGCGGTTGTTCCAAAACTGTTTTTATAAGACTCAGTTCCCACATATCTTTATGTAAGTTTTTTTGAACTAATGGTGTATTTTGCCTAGTGTTTATTTGGTTTGTCAGCTTAACAAAAGATGGGCTTATTCCTAAACGAGAAGCAAGATATGATTTGTACTCTTCTTGAAGCATTGGCGAGAGAGTTTTTAAGTAACCGATTCCCTCATGCATTGATGTCTCTTTTGCTTTTGGATCTGCGAGATTATAAAGTGCAAGTATCTCATCCAAAACAAATTCTATGAAGGGTTGCGGTTTTCTAAACATATTTGACAACTCTTCAACTGCACCGCTTTTTACCATGTCAGCAGGGTCCAAACCCTTCTCAAAGACAACAACACCTCCGTTAAATCCAGAAGCGCTTAAAAGTTTTGCAGCCTTAAGTGCCGCAGCACGTCCGGCACTGTCTCCATCATAGGCCATGACAATACGGGGCTCCCCTTTTCTAAGAAGAGGCAGATGTTCAGAGGTTAGAGCAGTTCCCAAAGTAGCAACTGCATTTGTAAAACCAGCTTGATGGAGCATGATAACATCAAGATAGCCCTCTGTTATGATAATCTCTTTGAGTTTATAAATGTCTACCCTTGCATGGTGATAAGCGTATAAAAGGCGAGATTTATTAAAAAGGGGAGTCTCAGGAGAATTTATATATTTAGCCTGATGTCCGGTAATAGTTCTACCGCCAAAACCAACAATAGAACCGTTCGTTGAGTGAATTGGGAAAGTAACTCTCTGTGTAAATCTGGCATAGGTACTTTTATTGTCACTGTTGTAACCGATAATTCCCATCTCCACTGCTTCACTCATAGAAAGCATTTGAGATTTTATGAAGTTGATAGTTGTACTTGAATCAGGGGCATAGCCTATCCCAAATTTTTCAACACTGCTTTCGTAAATACCTCTCTCTTTTATGTAAGCGAGTGCTGTTGTCTGTGAAGTCAGTAGATTTTGATACAACTCATTTACTTTTTCTAAGATATTTGAGCGAGGTTTGTTATGTTTGGTCTCTGTGTAGCCAAGCGTGAAGTTATACGTTTGTGCCAATTTTTCGAGAGCTTCGGGATAATTAAGTTTCTCATATTCCATAACAAATTTAACACTATCTCCGCCGGCACCGCAGCCAAAACAATGATATATCTGCTTCGATGGGCTAACAACAAACGAACCTGTTTTTTCATCATGAAAAGGGCAAGGCGCTTTAAAATTTGCTCCAGCTTTTTTCAGTTCAATATACGAACCTACAACATCTACAACGTCAAGTCGTGCTTTTAAAGCTTCTATGGAGTCTTGGGTAATCATAAACAGCATTATATCTTTAAGTGGTTTAAAACTCATTTGTAATAAGCAAGGAATCGAGGTTGAATAATACATAAGATTTTAGCTATCTATTTTTGTTTTTGGTCGAAATATTTCATGAGGAGCATAGCCTAAGCTACGCGACGATTGAAATCTTTTGAGCAGGAATAAAAAGAGAAGATAAAATTATGTATTATTTAATTTCGATTCCTTAGTATTATGATATACTTCCACTTCCAAAAATTTTAAAGAAAGTGGGTGATGTGATATGCCTGGTATTGTACTACGTAGTGATGATAATTTTGATGCATCTTACCGCCGTTTCAAAAAGCAGACTGACCGTAACTTAATCGTTACTGAAGCTCGTGCTCGCCGTTTCCATGAAACAGCAACTGAAAAGCTTAAGAAATTCAAAATAGCTTCTCGTAAAAAAATGCTTAAACGTCTTTATATGATGAGACGTTACGAATCACGCCTGTAAGCACAAGATTCTCTTCTTAGGAAGAGGACTGTGTTTAACTCCTAAATCTTCCATCTCAAAAATAAAATATTTAAACCAGAATAAAATTCTATAATTTTCCATACATCTCATTATAAAAACTAAGTGCATGTCTGTCACTCATCGAAGCAATGTAATCAGCCACCACTCTATGCTTGTTTCGAACTTCTAACTGATTGTAATAAAATTTAGGCAACATCTTATCTTCTTGCATAAGTCCATGATACAAACCTTTTATAGCTTGTTTTCCTGCAAACATTTTAATCACTATATTTTTATGTTTATAGAGCTTCTCAAAAAGAATCTTTTTTAGCTTTTTTATCTCTGTTTCTAATTCTGGCTCAAACCCTATAGGAATTTTTGTTTTACTCTCAAGTGAGGCACTTAGAATTTTATCACCTTTTACTTTGTCCTTTGAATACTCTAAGAGCGAGTAAACAAGGTGGTTTATAAGATGTGAGCTAAAACGGTAACGAAACATCTCATCATTTTCTTGTCCAACTCCCTCACTTGCCACTTTATCTAAAATCTCACACACAAGTGTACTTTCCCTTAAATCTTCAAAAGTTATAAGCCCTGCGTTTATCCCATCATCAATGTCATGACTGATATAAGCTATCTCATCAGCACGGTCAACTATCATAGCTTCTATAGATGGATGTGTATCAAGATTAAACTGCTCATGGATTTTTATCGGTAAAAAACTTTTTTTGTATGGATAAGAATGTTTTAAAATTCCTTCTAAAGTAGCAAAAGTAAGATTCAGTCCATTGAAGCCTTTATATCTTTTTTCTAGGAATGAAACAACTCTAAAACTTTGAAAATTATGCTCAAACCCAAAAGAAAATCCATCTTCTTTTAAACACTCGTCTAAAGTATCACCGCCTATGTGACCAAAAGGGGTGTGTCCCAAATCATGCGCTAAAGCTATCGCTTCTGCCAGAGCTTCATTGAGTCCTAATGTTGAAGTAATAGAACGAGCAATTTGAGATACTTCGATAGAGTGAGTTAAGCGGGTACGAAAAAAATCACCCTCTTGGTTCAAAAAAACCTGTGTTTTATACTCAAGTTTTCTAAAACTTCCAGAGTGGATAATTCTATCTCTGTCCCTTGCGAATGGAGATCTAAAATCTTTGTCTATTGTGTAAAATCTGTCGTCTGCTTTCATACTTTGTGCCTTATGCTTTTATTACTTTATTTCGCCCTGCTTCTTTAGCCTTATAAAGTGCATTATCAGCTCTTTTCATAACAGCAAAAGGGTCTTTATCTTTTGATGTGTTTTGAACAACTCCTGCAGAAATATTGATATATATATTTTTGAAGCTTTTTTTATTTCTAACACTAAATGGGCTTTTTGAGATTACATCTCGTAAAATATCTGTATGAAGATAAGCATCGTCTACGCCTTTTGATGGAAATAATAAAACAAACTCTTCCCCACCATATCTGTATGCTTTTCCGCCGCCGCTAACCTGAGCTAATTTACTTGCCACCATTTTAAGAACCTCATCGCCGGTGTCATGTCCATAGGTATCATTGAATTTTTTAAAAAAATCTATGTCTACCATGGAAAGACAGTATTTCATACCAAGCTTTGCCATATCTTCTACAAGAGCACGCCTGCCGGGCAAAGCTGTCAACTCATCATAAAAAGCAAGTCTGTACGACTCCCTAATCAATAATGCAAAAACAATCACACCAATTGTCAAAAGGGACAGTTCATTGGCATGTGGAAGTTTTAGAAAATAAAGCCCACTATAAAAAGTAAGAGCAATGACTAAAAAGGTGCTATTATATATCAGATATCTGTTAAACATAACTAGTGCCGTCAGAACAACCAATACAAAGATTCCAATAACTACAGCCATATCTTTGAGTGGATAAGAGGAAAATGTAAACATTTTCATGTTTAAATAACTGTGTACTATCTCACTTGGAAAATAAACAAAATATACTACCAAAGCTATCTCGGATATGAAAAATACAATCTTAAAAATACCCCAAATTGAAAAAAGACCACGCTCTCGAAGTAGTAAAAAAATGACTAAATGTAAAGGATAAAGGATTGAGGTGTACAGAAATAAACTACTGGCTTTTGTAGCGCTAAAATACTCAAAGCCAATATGCATGAGAATTAATGGCACCATAATAAAGATAAATCTATTTCTATTAAAATGCCAAGAAACCCACAGAATAAGTGTGCTTATCGCATAAAAAAGATAAGGAACAAGGCTAAAAATGACCTTTGGAATTTTTTCATCATAAAATATCATTAGAGAAAAGACTAAAGATATAAACAGAGGAATTAAAATATTGATGGCAATCGTTTTTAAAGGATTCATATCTATCTTTTATTTAGAGATATAACGCAACACAAAAAGTGTGCATTAATGTAGTACTTTTAATAGAGTTCTTACAGAACTCATTTAAAACATAAAATGAGTACGTGTGTTCTGTGCCATATAAAAGCACAGAATAAAGCCCATTTTACTACGCTAGCCGCTATGGCACTTCTGGGTTAAAACCCGATGCAAAGAAATTAGTAAACGATTTCTTGTGAAAGTTTATCTCAAATGAGACAAGTAGACTTCTTGCAGTTTTGCAAGAAGTCTACTTTATGCTTTTTTCAAAAACTCTGTTTTTAGGAAGATTTTAGTTCCGTTTACTCTTCCTTCTATATGGTCATCCATATTAGCCGGCAGTGAGATACGAGTGACAGTAGTTCCCCGTTTAGCGGTAAATCCGGCACCTTTAACCTCTAAATCTTTTAAAATCACTACACTGTCACCAGCATTTAAAATAACGCCGTTTGCATCTTTATAAACCATTTTATTTGCAATGGCATTAAGAGCTGAATCTGCCCATTTTTGCTCATTTTCTTCGAGATACATCATCTCTACTAAATCCTGACGACCTAACTTATTTAGCAAAATATACGACATCACTTTAACAGCAGGTGTTTCGCTCCACATGCTGTCATTTAAACAGTTAAAATGGTTTTCATCCAGATTGTCAGGATTACTTATTTGTTCTTTACATGTAGAACACACGTAAACCGACTGCTCTGCACTTCCATCAGATGAAAAAACTTCCAACACGCTTAGTCCTTCATTATTTCCACAAAGCTCACACGTTCCACTACTTCTCACTATAAGTTCTTTTTCTATACTCATAAAATTGACCTTTTTAATAATTAATGTAATTATATCTTATGTAATGTAATGTAATGTAATAATCTAATCTGAAACATTTACTGGTTGATTTTTTAACATTTTTTTATAACAGTACCAATTCCATCACTGGTAAATATCTCCAATAAAATAGAATGCTCAATCTTTCCATTGATGATATGAGCTTTTTCAACTCCTCCATTCACTGCTTCAAGACAAGCATCTACCTTTGGTATCATGCCACCAGAAATAGTTCCATCTGCCTTGTAAGTATTTATTTCATCTTCAGTAAGAGTACTTAGAAGGTTCTTATCTTTGTCCATAACACCGGCTATATCTGTCATAAAGATAATCTTTTTTGCATTTAAACTAGCTGCAAGTCTACTGGCACACAAGTCTGCATTTATATTAAAACCGGGATGATTTATTTCGTTTGCAGAGGCAATTGGGGCAACTACAGGTATAAATTTTTCAGCGAGTAAGTTTTCTATAACCTTATTATCAATATTCACAATTTCACCGACTAAACCATATTTTCCATTATCCTTGGCTACTGCCGTTATGAAGTTTGCATCTTTTCCTGTAATACCCAAAGCCTTTGCTCCATGCATATTCAGTAAGGTTGTAATCTCTTTGTTAATGTTGCCGCTTAAAACCATCTCAACAACTTCCATCACCTGTGCATCTGTCACTCTCATGCCATCTACAAATTCACTTTTAATTTGTAGTTTATCAAGTAACTCATTAATCTTGTTTCCGCCACCATGGACAATTATCGGCTTAATTCCAACAAGATATAGAAGAATAATATCTTGTGCAAATTTATCTTTTAACCCTGGATTTATCTGTGCTGAACCACCATACTTAATAACAAAAATTTGATTTGAGTATTTTTTTATGTAGGGAAGTGCTTCAAGAAGGGTCTGTGCCTGCTCAATCTTTTTTTGCAATTTATATTCCTTTATCATGTATAAGCCTCAGTAGTTAGCATAACAAAATGGGACTTATCCATTTTATATTCTAAAAAAGGCAATGATTGTTTACTTTTTATTGAATTCAATAATATCTTCCGCGCTCTGTTTTTTCTTTGTTTTATTAAATGCTTTTTCTGCCTCTTTTTCATCGTAATTTCTACATTCTTGCGGCATTGTAGCCTGCGGATCTAACGCTATTTGTTCACACATAGCCGCAGTAACCGTAAATTTTGTACAACCGCTAAATAAAAAGACCGCTATTAAATATATTTTCCACATGATAAAGTCCTTAGTTATATTATTTTTGTTTTACGATTAAAGCTAAATACTTAGATGGAGTTACCTTCATCATCTCACGGGCTAGCCATCTTATCTGAAAATATGCCGCACCGCTATCTCTTAGTGTAAAGTAATTTTTCAAACTTCTTAGATTAAAGGTTACAACCATGTCTACTTTTACATTATCAGTTATAATATGCTTAAAAGCATCACCTACATTTTTTTTCTTTTTTCCAGATTGAAGTGCATCAAAGAGTTTTTGTGCATCACCTTGAAACTCTTCTATAAAATGTATGGAACTTTTTGCTACGGCAATCGAATGAAAATCTTCAACTATTTTTGACTGATAATCCAGCTTATCATACATAGCACCGATTTCGATTTTGTTATACGCTTCATCTGCTGTTACAAACATATCAAAGTCCAAAACCTTATCAATAAAAAAGTTTTTATCGCTCGCCTGCTTTGAAGCAACAAAAGCATTTATGATTGCACTCATAGTATAACGAGTACTTCTGACACTAATTGCTTGTATGCGATGACGGGCATGTTCTTGGAGAACTCCTCGTGAGGTGCCCCGAATTAAAAAACTGAGATTCGCATGCTCTAAGATCGAGTGGTGGAAATACGTCCAAGCTAAATCATTTAGAAGATTAGACTCATCAATCTCATTTATATTATCACACATCTCATCATTGGGCATATTTGTTTCAATGTACTTAATAACTTCATTTTCGCTATTTTCAAATGAATCATAACAAGTTCTAGCAGCAGCTTCGGCAACACCAATTCCAGTATCTTGAAGTAAAACTACTTTTGGTTGTGAATATTTTATGCCATACATCTCTTCCATAATTACTTCCCAATTTTGTTTAGCATGATTTTACAATATAGTTCATTTATAAGTCATAAAACAAGCAAATCATGGAAATCACTTTTGCACTCCATTTAATATCGGAACAAAGTCACATGCTTCCAGCTCAGTTCGCACAATATTAGTGCCACTTTTCTTAAAGCGAGTAATAATCTGTCTACCATTTTTTTCCATAGGAGCCACCAAAACTCCACCATCTTTTAATTGTTCAAAAAGTTTTTGTGGTATCTCTTTTGCGGAAGCAGAAAAAAGTATTCTGTCATAAGGTGCATATTGACTCCAGCCATTTTGACCATCATCGGTTCTTGTGTGAATATTATTTATTTTTAGTTCTCTAAAACGACTTTTTGCTTCTAATATCAAAGACTCTATCCGCTCTATTGTAAACACCCCTCGAAACATATGCGAAAGAACTGCAGCTTGATAACCGCTTCCACACCCTATTTCCAATACTCTATCAGAGCCATGCGGCTCTAAGTACTCCGTCATTTTTGCGACAGTCAATGGTGAACTAATCCATTGTGCTGAACCCATAGGAAGAGCGTCAAGTTTGTATGCATTATGTTTAAAGCCCATTGGAACGAAGGCTTCTCTGTTTGTACTTGCTATTGCATTCTTCACTTCTTTGCTAAGTGCGAACTTGGTGTGGCACTCCTGGGCTAAACGGGCTGTTTTTGTTGCTGTTATTCTATCCAATGCCTACATCCATATATCGCCTCATTAAGGCTATCTCTTTTTTGTTATAATCCACTTCTAAGCAAGGCTTATTCCCATTATACAAAGTTTCTCCCTGTGGACTGATAATCCCGCTCATTTTCGTGCACTCTTCATTTTGACTATCACTTGTTACTACAAAGCATTGGTTGATAATTGCTAACGCTTTGCTTAATGCTTTAAAATGTTCTGTTCGTAAAACTCCCCACCATGAAGGAACAACTATAACATCAGCACCCTCAAGTTTTATCCACAACTCTTTAAAGCGAAGCTCGAAACAGATAAGAAGGCCTATTTTTATGCCATCCACTTCAATGATTTGCACATCTCTATCATCACCCTCAGAAAAATATTTTTCTTCGCCGCCAAAACGAAAAAGTTTGGCCTTTGCTCTTTCATAAATAACTTCTCTGTTATGAAAAACTTTTACAAGATTAAAGACTTCATTGTCTCTTTTTTCTATGATAGTCAGTATGATAATTTTATCATCGGAAACTTTTTTTATCTCTTGGATTGCATGGACTGCAAAATTTACTGTGGACTCAAAATTATCATAATCAAAACTAGTCAAACAAACTTCAGGTGCAACAATTATTGACTTGTTTGGGGCTTGTTTTACAAGTTTTAAAAAGATTTCTAAGTTAGTGTTATAGTTACTAGTTGTCTCAAAAAGGAGTGAACAGAGTTTATACATAAAAATTCCTGAAAGTACTTAAATAATGCAAAACATATTTTGCATTATACTGACTAAAAATCATCACCAAAGTTCAAACTACCCTTCGAATAGTTAGTTACAGTCGCCTCAAAAAAATTAGTTTTTTGATCATTAAATTTTGCAAAATCATTAACCCACTTGATAGGGTTATCTACATTATAAAGTTTTTCAAATCCTACAGATGTTAAACGATCATCTGCTAAATATTTGATGTATTGCTCAACGATTTCATTTGTTAAGCCAAGAATTTGACCTTGAGTGATATATTTACCCCATTCAGTTTCAAGTTTTACAGCCTCTTCAAACATGGCTATAACTTCTTTTTTTAATGTATCTGTAAATAATTCCGGTCTCTCTTTTCTCATAGTATTGATAATATTTTGAAAAAGAACCAAATGGGTAACTTCATCCCTTTGGATAAATCTAATCATCTGAGCACTTCCAAGCATCTTGCCTGAGCGAGCCAATGTATAGATATACGTAAACCCGCTGTAAAAATATATGCCTTCCAAAATTTGATTTGCAAAAAACGATTTAATCAAATTGTGCTCACTAGGGTTGGTTGAGAGTTCGGTATAAACTGCTGCAATAGCATCGTTTTTATGCTTAAGCATCATATCACTGCGCCAAAGATCATAAATTTCTGCAGAATTTTGTGAAATGCTATCAACCATGACTGCATAACTCTGAGAATGAAGAGCTTCTTCAAATGATTGCCTAACCAAAATAAGATTAACCTCTGGAGCAGTTATATAAGGATTAATATTATCTATTATATTATTTGTTTGGAGTGAATCCATGAAAATAAGTTGAGAGAGTGCTTTATCGTAAGCTTTTTTTTCAGCTTCTGTAAGATTTTTATAATCATTCACATCTCTAGTCATATCTACCTCTTTTGGAAACCATGTATTATTTAACATCATTTCCCAAAGATTATATGCCCACTGGTATTTTATATTGTTTAGCTCAAAAATACCTGTTGGATTACCGCCAAAAATTTTTCTATCGTTTACTTTTTCAGCTGAATCTGGATTATATATTTGCTTTCTTTTCATAACTAACTCCAAAAATTATAGTCTGTGATTATATCATTTAAACATTAAAGCTTTAATGCTGTACTTAATAATTAGTTCGATAAAATGCAGGCTTAAAATTATATTAAATTATATATAAGGATTTACAATGAGTATTTTTAGAAGTTCCAATGTCAAACAGGCCCAATACAATAAACTAAAAGAACACAATAAAGAATTGTTAGAGAATAATGATGATTTACACAAGCGTATCGCTGAATTAGAATCTCAACTCAACGATTATGATTCCATGCCTAAAGAGAATAAATCTGATGTATTGATGAAAATGCAAAACATACACCTTAAAGCAAACATAATAGATGTTCAGAGTAATATGGCCGAATCAGTTGCCGCTGCTAAAGATAGCTTACTTAAAACAGCTACACAAGTTGAGAGTATAAGCAGGATTGGCGAAAAAGCAAACAAAATTGTAAGCACACTAGAGAGTCTAAATGAGTTATCTACAAGCTCAATTGATACCGTTAATGGACTCTCGCAAAGAACAGAAGACATCACAAATATTTTATCACTTATAAAAGATATATCAGATCAAACTAACTTATTAGCTTTAAATGCAGCAATAGAGGCAGCTCGTGCAGGTGAACATGGACGTGGATTTGCTGTTGTTGCAGATGAAGTAAGAAAGCTAGCAGATAGAACCGATAAAGCGGTCAGCGAAATAAATATCTCTTTACAGTCTATGAAACAAGATGTAGATAGTATGTCAGAGCAATTTAAAGATATACAAGAAGGTATAATAAGTTCAAATGAATTAGTCCATGTAATTTACAATTGTCTAGAGGAAGATTCTGCCAACATGAAGCACTCATTTGCAGGGATGGGATTCACCAATGATCGTGTTTTTATGTCATTAGCCAAACTTGATCATATTTTATGGAAGGTTAACACTTATTATTCAGCTGTAACACATAAGGAACAATTCAAATTTGTAGACCATCATAACTGTCGTTTGGGTAAATGGTATTATGAGGGGGACGGAAAAGAAAACTTCTCTAAAACTTCACATTATTCTAAACTGGAAATTCCACATGCTACAGTACATAACGGAACACATAAAGTTTTTGATTTGATGGTTCAAGAAAATATTGATATTAATTCTCTTGTTAAAGCATTTGAAGAGATGGAAAAAGGGAGCGATGAAGTCTTTAACTCTCTTGATAAAATCCTTCATGACAAAAGTTAAATGACTTTTCACATGCCATCATAGCATGTGAAAATTACAGTTATTATTTACGAGAATATCTTTTTCTTTCCGCTTCAGTTAAGTATTTTTTACGAATACGTACAGCTTTAGGCGTTACTTCAAGAAGTTCATCATCTTCAATCCACTCCAAAGCACGCTCTAATGACATATCACGAGGCGGAATTAGTTTAATTGCTTCATCAGCGCCAGACGAACGAACATTTGATTGTGCTTTACCTTTGATTGGGTTAACAACTAAATCGTTTGAACGAGAATGCTCACCAACAATCATGCCCTCATATACTTGAGTTTGTGGCCCTATGAAAAGAACACCACGGTCTTGAATATTAAATAATGAAAATGCTAATGTAGAACCATTTTCCATAGAAACAAGTGCGCCATAGCTTCTTGACTCAACGCTACCGGTAAATGGACGGAATTCTAAGAATGAGTGGTTCATTATACCTTCACCCTTGGTATCTGTTAAAAATTGTCCACGAAAGCCTATAAGAGCACGAGCTGGAATTTCAAACTCTATTCTTTGAAAGCCTTGTCCCATTGGAACCATAGCTTTCATCTCTGCTTTTCTTTTACCAAGTCGCTCAATTACTGAACCACTTAATTCTTCTGGAACATCAATCACCAAGTGCTCAAATGGCTCACATTTAACACCTTCGATTTCTCTAACAATAACCTCTGGACGAGAAACACCGAATTCAAAGTTTTCACGACGCATATTTTCAGCAAGAATTGTAATTTGAAGTTCTCCACGACCCGAAACTTTAAATTTACCCTCACCAACAATCTCAAGGTTCATAGCAACATTTGTTGTCATTTCAAACTCTAGACGTTCTTTTAGTTTATTGGAAGTTACATGTTTCCCTTCTTGACCTGCGAGTGGAGAATCATTTACAGAAAATACAACCGTAAGTGTTGGCTCCTCAATGTGCATTGGATCAAGTGGCATTGGATTCTTAGGATCACATACAGTATCACCAACATCTACAGTCTCTAGACCTGCAAATGCTACGATATCTCCTGCTTCTGCTTCTTGAATCTCCATACGGTTAAGACCATGAAAACCAATAAGTTTAGAAATCTTACCTTTTACAAGTTCTCCATCAGCTTTTGCAAGCATAATGTTGTCACCTTTTCTAATCACACCGTTAAAAATACGAGAAATTCCTATCTTACCAACATAATTATCATAGTCAAGTGTAAATACCTGAGCTTGAGTTGAGTTTTCTCTATCACCCTCTGGTGTTGGAATACTATTTAAAATTGTTTCAAATATACATTCGAAGTCACCATCTGGATCAGACATGTTAAGTTTTGCTATACCATCACGAGCAGCAGCATAAATAATAGGAAAATCTTGTTGATCATCTGTTGCACCCATAGCAGCAAAAAGGTCAAACATCTCATCAACTACACGTTCTGGGTCTGCTGAAGGTTTATCAATTTTATTGATAACAACAATTGGCTTTTTACCAAGTGCTAACATCTTTTTAACAACAAACTTAGTTTGAGGCATAACACCCTCATAAGCATCAACAAGAACTAAAACGCCATCAACCATCTTAAGTACACGCTCAACTTCTCCACCGAAGTCAGCGTGACCCGGAGTGTCAATAATGTTGATTTTGTGGTCTTTATAACGAATAGCTGTATTTTTAGAAAGGATTGTGATTCCACGCTCTTTTTCTAAATCGTTACTATCCATAGCTCTTTCGTCATGTTGTTCATGTGAACCATATGTTCCTGACTGTTCTAATAATCCATCTACCAATGTGGTTTTACCGTGATCAACGTGGGCGATAACCGCAATATTTCTTATTTTTTGCACGAGGCTTCCTTTATTTTGTTTCTTGTCTTTTTGAAACTGAGGGTAAAAATTTTTGGAATTATACCAAAATAAATATTATATATTTGTAAAAGTAGTGATATACTTGCTAAATAAAATAATAAACAAATGAAAATTACTTCTAAAGAAATGTATTTATGAATAAATATAAACTTTTTATTTTATTATTCAAATATAAACTGTAAAATTATTTTTATTTTATAGATAAAAAAATAGATAAAAAAGAAAATAATGATTGAATATCCAAATAAATTAAATATTATATTTGAGAAATTACTAAATTACAATGCCAGACCTATTATCATTGGTGGATTTATAAGAGATTATTTGCTAAAAATTCCCAGTAAAGATATAGATATTGAAGTTTATAACATATCCTCGTTTTCTGAATTGGAAGTGATTTTACAAGAATTTGGCAATATCAATAATGTTGGCAAAAGTTTCGGTGTATGTAAATTGAAATATCATGACATGGAGTTAGACTTTACTTTACCTAGAATTGATAGTAAAATAACTGTTGGGCACAAAGGTTTTGATGTTGAAATAGATCCAGATTTGAATTTTTACAATGCTACCTCAAGAAGAGATTTTACTATTAATGCAATAGGTTTTGATGTTGTAGAAAAAAAAATTTTAGATCCATTTCATGGCATGGAAGATTTAAAAAATAAAATTTTAAGAGCAGTTGATGAAAAAACTTTTATTGATGATCCACTTAGGATTTTAAGGGCGGTTCAATTTTGTGCAAGATTTAATTTAACAATTGATAAATCTCTTTTAAAACTCTCTCAAAATATGGTAAAAAATAATCTACTAAAAGAGCTTCCAAAAGATAGAATTTTTCAAGAAATAAAAAAACTTCTTTTAAAATCAGAATTCCCATCAACAGGATTTAAAATATTAAAAAAAATTGGCGCTCATAATTATTTTATTGAATTACAAGAGATTGAAAATGATAACTATGATTTACTTTTACAAACTGTCGATGAAATTAAACAACTACTTATTAACAATGAAAAAACAAATATAGTTTTAATCTTGGCTTCAATTTGTTCTTATTTTTCTTCTGGGCAAACAATAAGTTTTATACAAAGGCTAACTGATGAAAAAAAATTGTTATCTAGAGTTTTAGTCTTGCTTGATAATTGCTCAACCATCGACTATATAAATTCAAACAGGCTTAAAGATTCTCAACTTTATGAATTGGCTACAAAAGTAAATATTGAAGAGCTTCTGATTTTAAAAAAAGCTATTTATTTGTCACAAGATAATAATAAATACAAAATAATAAATATTATAAAAAAAAGGGCCATGGAATTAAATATATTGAATAAAAAAATGGCTCCATTGCTGCAAGGAAAAGATATTTTAGCTTTACAAACTTCACTAAAATCTACAATCAAGCCATCAAAAGAATTTACAATTATTTTAAATAAAGCCTATGAAGCTCAGATGAATGGTGAATTTTTCTCTCATTCTCAAGCTCTAATATGGCTAGAAAAATATCTAATAAATTCATTCTCCTAATATCTTCATCTTTCTTTGTAGTTCACTCGTTTTATTAACATTAGAAATTGCTTGAAGTAGAGCTGTTTTAAGTTTTGAGGCATAAATTTCTTTATTATCAGTGTCATATTTTAGAATTATATCTGTGTATAATTCTAAAAATTTTTGCATTAATTCAACCACTGGCATAGTAATTTTTTTATGTTGCGAAATAACCAATACTAAATCAAAAGCTTTTTTTATCTTAACATCCATATCATCAACTTCTACGTATCTTTTTAAAGTTGTGTCATTTTTGGACGTTAATCGCTTCATAACTTCTACTATACCGCCTTCATTAGACTCGATGTTTAGCATCTTATTATTTACATATATTCTCATATCTGTAAGATTCATTGTGGAAATTTGATTAATAAAATCCTGATTTTCTTTACTTGTTTTTATATCTTTAGAATCTTTGTTATCTAAAATATTGCCAAACATATTAACTCCTAGTCAATTTTAATAAAGAAAGTTAAAGCTTTAAACTATCTACCTCTATAACCGTATGCACATTTCCTCTTGGATTATAATCAGCAATAACTTTCATGTATTTTGGTTTTAGCTTGTCATCCAACACTTCATATATCTCATTTGCAGAATTTTCATGTGAAATATGTCTATCCCTAAATGAATTAATGTAAAGTTTAATGGCTTTTAACTCAACAACCCATTCATTTGGCGTATATTCAAGATATATTGTTGCATAATCAGGATAGCCACTTCTTGGACAAAGACAAGAAAACTCAGGTAAAGTCATTTTAATTAAATAATTTCTCTTATGTTCATTTGGCCATATCTCTAAATCTTTTTCTACATCAAATTCATTAACAATTTTTTCACCGTATTTCATTTCTATCCTTAACTTTCATAAATTTTTTCTAAAGGTGCTAAATATTTACCTTGTAGATAATCTATCCCAATGTTTTCTACTAAGTTTTTACTTTCTTTATTTTCAAGCATTTTAATCCAAGTTTTAACAGTTTTTTTATGTGCCATGACATTAAAACCTTCAATTATACTATTATAATCTCTTTTTTTAATCTCTTTTAGATAAAAAGAATCGAACCTAACAACATCTATGTCTAAATCTCTTAAATATAAAAAACTTGTATGGATTGAACCTAATCGATCGATTGCTATTAAAACTCCTAAGTCTCGTAAGGTTTTTAATATGGAATTGTATTTATCAATATGTGAATAATATTCTGTTTCGGTAAGAATAAACATAATCCTATCCTTTATATCTTTATTATCATTTAACAACTCTTTTACCTTTGTTAGAAATTGATAACTTCTTAATGAAGTTGGAGAAATAGTGATAGCAATTATTTCTTGACATGTGTGAATACAATTGTTTATACCCTCCTCTAAAACCATAAGATCATAATCAAGCATTAATCCAAGTCTATTGACAACCTTCATATAACTTTTTTGGTGAAGTATTTTGTTTTTTGGTGTTTTTAATTTTATAAAGCATTCTTTGAGAATCACCATGCCATTTTCGTAAACATCTTGAGTGTTTAATATAAAATTTTTATTTTTTATCGCTTCTATTATAAACGATTCCAATTCATTTGGATTTATTTCATCTTCTTTTGAGGAAGATTTTAAATTTTTATTTTCATTTTGTATTTCAAATAAATTTTCAATAAGATAGTCTATCTGGTTTGAAAATTTGGTGTCATTTATAGCACCCGAAATTTTAACTTCCATGGAGTCAACTTTAAAATCATCACTTTTTAAACACATTAAATCCAAAATTGATTTGTACTTACTTTTATCCCCTACCAGACCTATAACAAAATCACCACCTTTTATCTGAC
>Ga0316206_1001636_pt1 | contig 18618 bp, 16 predicted proteins | sample 6monthpyrite_MG_FD_204942 | JGI IMG/M metagenome (GOLD analysis project Ga0316206, IMG submission 204942) | Microbial mat bacterial communities from mineral coupon in-situ incubated in ocean water Damariscotta River, Maine, United States -... | ecosystem: Environmental > Aquatic > Marine >... | reverse complement strand
AGTCGGCAATCTCACCTAATGGTACATACCCTCCAGATGGTAGCATCACCGGTAGTCTGGATAACGATTTTATGTCTGTTCTAACCTTCTCAGGGAGTCGTATCACGATGTCAGAACGTCGGTCACCTTCATACATCTGACCGGCTACAATGCCTCCCAGTGCTGTAGATAACATATCCTGGACACTTTGTATCGATAAGCCATAGCGTGCCATGACTTTCCGTTTAGGTTTGATGGTCATAACCGGTAGCCCCGTTGTCTGCTCTACCGCTACATCAGCCGCGCCCGGTACTGTACGGATAGCTTTTTCTATCCGGGCACCCAGTTTGATCAGCGTGTTAAAGTCATCGCCAAAAACCTTGACGGCAAGTTCAGTCCTCACACCTGCGATCAATTCATTAAAACGCATTTGTATCGGCTGCAGGAACTCATAACGATTACCCGGTATTGGAGTAACAATAGCTTCAAGCTCCCGTACAACCATGGCTTTAGTTTTATCAGGATCAGGCCACTTGTCCCGAGATTTCAGAATAATAAAATTGTCTGCAACGCTGGGTGGCATAGGATCCGTGGCAACCTCAGCCGTGCCGATTTTGGCAAAGACTCGCGCGACCTCGGGTAATTTGTTGATTTCAGGTTCCAGTGTTTTTTGCAAAGCGATAGCTTGCTTTAATGATGTTCCCGGAATACGCAAGGCATGCATGGCAATATCGCCTTCATCAAGGTTAGGCACAAACTCCGATCCCAAGCGGTTGAACTGCATGGCTGAAGTTATGACCAGTGCCAGTGCCAGACCAATGACAATCCAGCGCATTTTCAGACTCAGTAGTAATACAGGTCTATACAGATTGCGAGCATTTTTGATGATCCAGCCCTGCTCTATCTGCACAGGCTTTTTGAATAGCAATGCGACTCCGGCCGGGATAAATGTAATTGAAAGTATCATTGCACTGACCAGTGCAATGATAATAGTAATGGCCATGGGGTGGAACATTTTCCCTTCAACTCCAGACAAGGCAAGAATGGGGATGTAGACGGCTGTGATGATAAACACACCAAACAAGGCCGGCCTGATTACTTCTCGTGTGGCCTCAAAGACTATCGTAAGTCGCTCTTTAATGGGCAACTCGTTTTCATGGCCTGATTCACTTAATCTTCGCAGGCAGTTTTCTACAATAATGACCGCTCCATCTATGATCAGACCAAAGTCCAGTGCACCGAGACTCATCAAATTGGCGCTAACGCCAGACTTAAGCATTCCGGTTATGGTCATTAACATCACTATCGGAATAACTGTTGCCGTCAGGATAGCTGCACGTACATTTCCCAGTAGCAAGAACAGAATCACAATAACCAGCAAAGCACCTTCTATCAGGTTCTTCTGAACAGTTGCAAGTGTTTTATCGACAAGTTCGGTTCTATTGTAAACTGCAGTAACCGTAATACCCGGTGGCAAAGTGCTTTTGATTTCTTCAAGCTTGTTTGCAACATCATTGGCAACCGTACGGCTATTCTCGCCTATCAGCATAAAAACAGTACTCATGACCACTTCTCTGCCATTCTGGGTTGCAGCACCTGAACGCAGTTCCTTGCCTATGCTAACTGTTGCTACATCGGATATTTTAATCGGTACGCCTTGATGAACACGGATAACAATATTTTCGATATCCGGGATATTGTTAACCTGACCAGGCACTCGCATCAACAACTGCGCACCATTTTTTTCTATGAATCCGACACCACGGTTGTCATTATTTCCCTTTAAAGCATTGTAAATATCAGGATAGCTAATTCCGTATGTGAGAAGTTTTTCAGGAAGCGGCGCAACCAGAACTTCCTTTTTAAATCCACCGATAGGATTGATTTCAGCAACCCCCTTTACTCGTGACAATTGAGGTCGGATGATCCAATCATGCACAGAGCGCAGGTCCGTGAGAGTGATCGGTGACCCGTCCGCATGAGTGGCGCCAGGTTCTGCATCAACAGTGAACATAAAGATTTCACCCAGACCGGTTGCAATGGGTCCGAGCTTCGGTTCCAGAGATCCGGGTAAGTCACCTTTTGCCGCGTTCAGACGTTCACTGACTTGTTGCCGGGCAAAATAGATATCTGTACCCTCTTCAAAAACCACGGTCACCTGTGACAGTCCGTAACGCGAAACTGAACGAGTATATGCCAGTTTAGGCAAACCAATCATCGCAGTTTCAACAGGAAAGCTGACACGTTGTTCAGCTTCCAGTGGTGTATATCCGGGCGCAGCAGTATTGACTGTTACTTGCACATTTGTAATATCCGGTACAGCATCAATGGGTAATTGGGTGAAATTCCATGCACCCAGTCCCATGACCAGTATTACGAGTGAAATAACCAGACCACGCCGAGCCAGCGAGAAATTTATGATTGATTCAAGCATGATCGCTCCTTAGTGGTCATGAGCCGCACCCGATTTTTCGATGTCGGCTTTGATGATGTAACTATTGGTACTGACATATTGTGTCCCAGGCTCAAGACCGCCCAGTACCTCGATCCAATCATTGTCGTGTTTGCCCAGTTCAAGCATGCGAACCTCATACTCATCACCTATTTTTGCATAGACAACGGTAAAATCCCTGAATGTCTGTAACCCTGATCGCTTGACAGCAAGATTGACAGAATGTGTAGCAACTTTGATATCGGCTTCTACGAAACTACCAGGCAGTAATTTGCCGGTTTTATTATCAAGTAGTACACGAGCGATCACGGACTGATTGGATTCAGTTATGATGTTAATACGATTAATTTTCCCTATGAATACATGCTGCCCTATGGTTGTCGTTACCTTTACTGGCATACCGACCTGGATACGACTGAGATTTGACGGAAATATAGCCAGGTCTGCCCATACTGTTGAATTATTTATGATGGTAAACAGGGTGCGTCCATTGGTCTGCTCACCGGGATTAGCATTTCGTTGAGCCAGCACGCCACTGATGGGCGCTTTAATATTGTACTGATTTAAACTTTCATTGCTCTCGATGCGTGCCAGTACCTGCCCCTTTTTAATGATATCGCCGATAGAGGGTGAGACAGATTTAATGGCTCCTTCAAAGCGCGCACTGATATTTCTGACATGTTCTGTATTGCTGTGAATTTTGCCATAAACATTGATGATCTCTTTAATGACACCTGATTTGGCAACCGATGTTGTAATATCCATTGCTTTAGCAACTTTGGGTTCTATCCGGGTGCGTCCTTCAAAATTATCATACTTCCAGCTATGCGTTTGACCACTATGGACAGCCTTGATCTCGACGACAAATGAATGCGGCTCATAAATGACCATGCTACCTCGCAAGGCATCGCCTTGTGGTTTAAACGTGATATTATCGATTTTGTTACCCAGGCGTATGAGTTTAATGTTCAGGTCGATATCTTGTGGCTTGATTGATTTACCCTGATACTTTGCCCATACTCGAAACTCTGGTGGCACACCGGTCTCAAAAATCGCCAGCTCAAGTGTGAAGTCACCGGAATGTAACAAGCGCCCATTATGTGGACCTTTTTCGATTTCGGGTTCTGCTTCCATACCATGTTGACTGGTTGAAGTCTTATGGGAGTCCGGGTTACCGGAACTGCATGCACCTAACAGCAATGCTGACAGAAGTAATGCTATAATTTTATTCTTTCTGTTAATGAGAGTAATTTTCATTTTTGATCCTCTAATCGTGTCAGATTAGCGCCGGTCAGGCGTTCTATTTCTATTTTGTTTTTATGGAAGTTGCTTGCTATAACCGCGGCTTCCAGTTGTGCATCCAGTAAGGTTGCCTGGGCATTATTGAGTTCAAAAAAAGAATATCTTCCCACCGCGTAACCTCGCTTGTAATCTCGTAGCACCAACTTCGCCTCGGGTATAATGATATTCCGAAAAACTTTAAGCGCTTCATATGCGTGTATCATTTCCTGATACAGATCATATAATTCAGTCTGTAGCTCGATGCGTCGCTGTGCCAGTTTATGAGGCGTTAACTGCGACAAGATTTTCGCTTCCTGTATAAAAGGCCTGGCGCGTGACGTTCCACCAAAAGGAATATTGGCAGATAAAACCAGTGCGGTATCAGATGTTTTACGAAAATGTTTGATGCCACCTGATATTTCAATGTCTGAGCGGCTACGAGTTTTAGCAAGATTGATTCTGGCCTGTGCCAGACGTTCTCGATTTGCAAATCTGGCGATATCCGGATTTCTATCCAGAAATGTCATCAGACTCTCGAATGACTCAGGTTTGCGCAAGCTGTATATATCTGCCAGAACAAAATTAAATCGAGGTGTTATCGTACCCCAAAGTGATGACATTCTGATGAGTGAGGCCTTTAATTCATGTTCAACGTGTTCCAGTTCCAGTTTAGCCCGCTCCAGTTCAATGGTCAGTCGCCGCTGTTCTGTCATAGGGCTTTTACCCAGCCTGATGCGTTTAGCTGTGATTTGTTGAATGCTTTTTATCAACTTAACTTTACTTATTGCAATGTTCAGTTTTTGTTGTAAAAGTACAATAGAAATGAATCGCCGGGAAGCTTCAGCAAGCAAGTCAAGTTTTCTAACATCCTGGGTGTTTTTGAGTAAAGCAGCATCCTGTCGAGCAACATGGGCACGCATTTCCGGTTTTTTACCAAGTTCCAATACTTTTGTGAAGCTCAGTGTGCTTTCGAGTTGACCTGTACCACTTGTTGTCCCTGAGCCTGCAAAATTTTCAAGTTCTATATTCAATGTAAGTGGTGATTTTGATTGATACGCCTGTTTGATTCTTGCTACAGCAGCTTGTGCCTCGATGTCCCCTGCCAGTATTTCGGGGTTATGTTCAAGTACTTTTACAATCACCTGCTCCAGATTGATTGCAACAACATTTTTTATCTCTTCAGCAGTAAGAGTTGCCGAATATGATAAAAACGCAGTAAAAAATATACAAAATCGCATTTATTCATACTCCTGGATGATATGGAATCGTCCATAAATATTATTGATTGAATGCCAGGCATATGCACAGGCGAACAGCTGGTTTATACCATCTGTTTAAATTGAGTTGCGATTAAAGGATTGGGGGTGCTCTAAGGGGAGGGCTATGATAAGTGTGTGATTTTCTAAAGCATAAAGATGCTAAATTAAGAAACTTTTGTGAAAGTTTATTGAAGTTTACAAATAGAAATAATGCAAGAAGTATAGCGAGTAACAGCGGATTACTATCAATTTTCTTGACCAGAGTATCTGAAGTTGTAGAAAGAACAGATGTACCTTCATGTCCATCATGCTCTGTCAGATCAGATCCTAAGTGGATTGAGATGGTTTGGTGGTTTTCTACATGAGCAAATTCATCAGAATGGAGTAAATGTGCATGCATGGGCAATACCAACAAGGCAAGATAGGCCATGATAGCAATCCATGTTATTGATTTTAATTCCTTTCTATGCTTACGCCACATATTCATAATAGAAGTATAAATTAAACATATAAACTATACAATACTGTGTAGCCGACTCGTAATATGATTCAGGTTTGTGGGTTCTGCTATATCCAGTCAGGTGGTCTTGGCGACAAACTCCTGGAGTTCGACGTTATTCCCTACGAGTTTATGAGTTAATTGTATTCTGGATAAGTGGTCGTTATTGAGTAAAATTTCTGTGACTTTAGTTTAATCAAACGCATTGGCTATGGTTTAAATTTCCTCATATGGCTACTCCCCTTCTCAAGCCTGATAGTTCATTGTGGCCAGCACCTTTCAAACTTTTTATGGTGTTTCTTTTTTGTAAATAATACTCCCTGGTTACGCATCGGACTTCTTCCGATGTTTTAACATACTGAAATAGTTACAGACCCTGTGGATTGATTGTCCCTCTTCTGTCATGGTATTAAAATTAATAATACGTTGCCAATATTCTCTACCAATCAATCGCACAGATACCGGTTTGACTTGAATTAATGCCAGGGTTTCGAAGAGCTCATCAAGTGTGCCAAACCTACCAGGAAAGGCTATTAATACTTTCAGTACTTCCATTTATTTACTCACGATTTATTTAATGAAGTTCTGGTCAATAATCACTGGAGCATTCTGATGGTACTGACTGGTCACTTGATACCGCAACCAATTCTTCCTGAGTCCGCCGTTAATTTGATACAAATTAGATACTTAATATTAAGGTATAATTTACCAATAATCGATTCACTTCCATTACCGTGTATTGGACCGGGTATAAACTCTCTACCTGAGTCGATATTCTGATAACACATTAAATGAGCATTTCTCCAAGTGTGTTAATCGTCACACCTGGTACTAATTATTCTACGATGAACAACAAGAACTTGTGCCTCGTTGAATTGGTGGACAAGGAACTGTGCCATATGAGCAATAAACACAGCAATCGCCTTTTTTCGGTTTGAGCAGAACACCACAACCCTTACACTCATAAAACCACTGACATGCATCGGTAGACATTGTTTCTGTTTCTTTGTGGCCGCATTCAGGACAAGTTATTACTGACTCTAAAATGATATTTTTACTCATGACATAGCCTCACCAGATTTGGCTGTTGTGCTCATATATATGGCCGGAAAACAATAAGCACACTCCATAACGGCTACAACTGTTCCAAAGGCTCCAGTTTTATCGAAAAGACGCGTGATCCACTGCATGCCTTAACCCTTAACTTGATTTTTAATACTTGAAGTATAAACTCCGTACCTAGATACAGAGTCAAGCAGGGTTATCCATTATGAGCCATACCACACATACTCAGTCCGAATATACTATAGGGTTTCTGGCAGCGGCGGCCGGTGTTAATGTTGAGACAGTTCGTTATTACCAGCGCATTGGTTTGATTGATGAGCCAAAAAAACCAAATCAGGGCTATCGCAAGTATCCGGTTAAAACGCTCGAGCATATACGATTTATTAAACGCGCCCAGCAATTAGGATTCAGTTTGCAGGAGATAGCTGATTTGCTCGAATTTGGCGATGGGCATTGTTATGATGTCCGCATACGTGCTGAAGAAAAACGTGAAAAGATTGATAAACAGATTCGAGACTTGCAAGCCTTGCAGGGTACACTCACGAAATTGATTGAGGCATGTTATTCCGGGAAAGATAAACAGAAATGCCCTATTGTTGAGACACTATTAGCGCAGAACAGGTAAACACAAATTTCGGCTTCAGAATGCGTTAATGTCAGGTGTTTTTTTACCACCAATGTGTGGCCACAGCCACAGCATGAAACCAACCATTGCCAAAAACCAAATAAGGAAAATGACTATCGCAGCTCGCCGACTGTGTGGAAGTTCTGGTATTTGTTCTACCGCTAATGCCTGGCATTCTAGCCATACCTCTTGTGGGATAAGACGTATGCACAACCAAATGCCGAATGGTAATAAAATGAGATCGTCCAGATAGCCAATTAATGGAATAAAATCGGGAATTAAATCTATCGGACTCAGTGCATATGCTACTACGAATCCAATAACAACTTTTGCTAGTATAGGAACCCTTGTATCACGCGATGCCAGATAAAGCGCATATGTATTTTTCTTTAATGTATCTGCCCATTTCTTCAGTGTTCCACTCTTCATTAATGCTCTCTTTAGCACCTAACATCTGTCCAACCCATCTGCCCGTCAATTTAAGAATAAGCAATTTCCAATATTTATCTAATTTTACATATACAAAATAACAATAACTTAGTCGTGATGCGTTAATGAAACTATACATCAAAATTATTTATTGTTCCCTAATTACTTGAACATAATGCTATATTTGTTATCCTACATGTTATGGAACGAATTCTTACTGCCATCTTGATATTATTAATGCTGTCTTCCCAGGCGGCAATGGCATTTGATGCTTTTAAAATAGTTCCTGATCATCACCATTCCAAATCATCTCAAAATACTCCGTCTGACCATGATTCACATGATGGTGACCATTGCTGTCATAGTGCAGCCCACTTTGTCAGCCTGGTATCATCCATTTCTTTGTATCAACCTGAAGTTAGCGGTAGTCAGGACCTGAGTGCCCAATTTAACTTTCTTTCTCAACCCAGGCATCCCCCTACTCCTCCCCCTATAGTCTGAATCCAGTCATACCATTCATTGTCACAGATCAGTAACCTGTTCTGTGTGAATTGTTGTGTTTTTTAGGATTCAGAGAATGAACAAAATATTATATTTATACGTTTTGTTGCTGGCGTTTTTGCCATTGCAAACAATACATGCCGCTGCAGATTCGACAATCAAGCAACCTGGCAAGGTGTCTTTTGCTGGAAAAGCACCCGACGCCTTGAAATTAATGATTCAGTCTTCATTGAATCGGCATCCGCGGATGCAGGCTGCCCGTGCTGCGCTGCAGGCATCCATTAAACGGCTCAAGGCTGCTAAACAAGCAGTGTATAACCCTGAGCTGGCGTTGGATACTGAAAGGACTGATATCAATACTGCCTATCTACAGCTCAGTCAGACAATTGATCTGGCTGATCGGCGTGGATCATTGACAGATGTCGCCCAGGCAGAGTTGGTCAAGGCAAAAGCAGAATTTGAATTAGCAGTACTGCAACTGCAATATGATCTGGTATCCAGTTACTTAGCGCATGATACACAAACAGAGCTATACAGGCTGTCTAATGAAGCGCTAACCCTGATGAGCGAATTCGCCAAAATTGCTGAGCAACGTTATAAAGCAGGCGACCTGAGTCAGACAGAACTTGACCTGGCCCGCTTAGCACACAGTGAAGCGATCCTTGTTCATACCGGTGTATTAACTGATGCCGTAACCGCTCGTAATAAATTAAATGCCATTTTTATATTACTACCGTCTCAGATACCCGCTTTTCAGGCTAAATTACCTCAAGCCAACATGCCGATCGATCTTGAGAGTTTCCTACGAACATTGCCTGAAATACGGGCACAAGTTGCTCAAGTTAATGTTGCACGTATTACCGTTAATCTGCGCCGTAGTGAAAGACGTGTTAATCCGACAATAGCTCTGCGAGTAGGACGAGATGGTCGTGAATCCATGGTAGGACTTACCATATCGAGTCCAATAAATATGCGGAATAACTACAGCGCTGAAATTGAAGTTGCCCAACAAAAACTCATTGAGAGTGAACAACTGGGGCAACAAGCCTTTCGAAATAAACGCGCCAAAGTACTGACCACAACACAACAACTGCAGCTTTTACGAAAGGCATGGTTTATCTGGAAGAAAACTGGCCAATCTAGCGTAGCACGTCAGCTGAAGTCCATTAAACGATTATGGCGTGCGGGTGATATGAGTACCTCTGACTATCTGGTGCAACTTAAGCAGGCTATTGAAACACAAATAGCCAGTATCAAGCTTAGAAATAAATTGTGGAACAGCACCCTTGAGTGGTTGCTCGTTACAGCCAGTATCGATGACTGGCTGAATCTGACTACGGAAATAAATTGATATGAATATGAAAAAAGTATTGGCAGTTATAACACTCGCTCTCGCCCTCCCCTCGATATCTATCTATGCCGGGAATGATAAGCATGGCCATAAAAAAGAACCTGTCGGAAAGGTAAAACCTAAATATGCCGTTGACAATGATAAACACGATGAAGGGGTTATCAAACTCAATCCTGTACAGATGAAAACAGCTGGCATTGTTATTAAAAAGCTTATAAAACAACCGGTATTCGCAAGCCTGCAGGCACCTGCTGAAGTGAGTCTTAATGCGTATCGCACTATTAAAGTCACTCCCAGAATAGCCTCACAGGTACTAAAGCGTCATGCACGTCTGGGTGATGTTGTCAGAAAAGGACAAGTACTTTTAACACTCTCAAGTGTAGAAATGGCAGCAGCTCAGAGTGAATTACTGATTGCTGATCGGGAATGGCAGCGCGTCAGAAAACTGGGACGTAAAGTTGTTTCAGGCAGACGTTTTACCGAAGCTACAATCGCACGGTCTCAGGCTTTGTCCAAGGTAAAAGCCTATGGGATGACAGTATTGCAAATAAAGCGCTTACTAAAAGGTGATGGTACTGTTCAGGCGGATGGAACATTCCAGTTAATTTCTTCAATTGATGGACGTATATTGCATGATGATTTTATTGTGGGTGAACATGTTGACGCAGGAAAGGAATTGATGGTTATTTCTGATGAGTCGGTCATGTGGGTTGAGGCTCGAATTACCCCCGATCAGGCTGGGCTGGTTAAAGTTGGAAATACGGCTCAAATCAAAACAGGTAAAAAGATTTTATCAGCAAAAATCAGCCAGATTCATCATGCACTTGATGAGACAACACGTACACTGGCAGTCAGAATGGAAATTAATAATCCCGATGATTTTCTACATCCGGGAATGTTTGTGAATGCAATCATTCAGACATCAGATAAAACGATAGCATTTGTCTTACCTGAAGCAGCTGTTTTACGCAGTCCTGATGGTGACTGGCAGGTATTTGTTGAACAGGATGAGCCTGGTGAATTTAAAGCTGTCGAAGTTGAGCTATTACGTGTCAGTAATGGTATGGCCATTATTGATGGCCTGAAAAATGGTATGCGCGTCGTCACCAAAGGTGCTTTCTTTGTTCAGTCTGAACTGGCAAAAAGCGGTTTTGAGATTCATGACCATTAAAACATAGTCTGCTTTATCGCCGCCCCGTGCTGGCAGATGAAATATGCAGATTACGTTAAAAAAGGAACAACAATATGTTAAACAAGATTATTGATTTTGCAGTGGGTAATCGTTTGCTTGTCATACTGGCTTTAGTCGCCTCAATGATTGCAGCGATCGTGATATTACCGAAATTAAATCTGGACGCATTTCCGGATGTAACCAATATCCAGGTAACGGTGAATACTGAAGCCCCCGGCCTGGCAGCTGAGGAAGTGGAACAATTAATCACTTTCCCTATTGAGGCTGTTATGTACAGCTTGCCGAACGTGGAAGAAGTTCGTTCAATATCCAAAACAGGATTATCGGGTATTACGGTCGTCTTCAAGGAAGGAACTGATATTTATTTTGCAAGGCAACTCGTTTTTGAGCGCCTGCAATCTGCCAAGGAACAGATTCCGGATGGAATTGGGACACCTGCGATCGGCCCCAACACGTCCGGACTGGGGCAAGTTTTCCAGTATATGATTCGTTCTGAAAAAAAAGGGCAGTTTGATGCTCAAACACTGCGTAGCTTTAATGACTGGGTTGTTAAACTCTTAATCATGCCTGTTGGCGGTGTTACCGAAGTACTCTCATTTGGTGGCGAGGTTCGACAATACCAGGTCAGCCTTAACCCGCATCGTCTGTTAAGCTATAAGATAACGCCCAAAGATGTTACTGAAGCCATTGAAGCCAATAACCGCAATGCTGGTGGTTGGTATATGGACCGGGGTGCAGAACAATTAATCATTCGCGGTGTAGGCTGGGTTCGATCAGGTAAAGATGGCCTCAGGGATATTGCCAATATTCCTCTGAAACAAAATGATGGCACCGTTGTACGTGTCAGTGATGTCGCAACAGTCGCTTTTGGTGGTGAAATTCGTCAGGGTGCAGTCACCATGAGTATGCGTGCAAAAGATGGAGGCATTAATCAACTGGGTGAAGTTGTCGTTGGTATTGTTCTCAAGCGTATGGGTTCAAATACCAAAGCAACCATCGATGGTATCAAGGCTCGTTTACCAGCCATTCAGAAAGCACTGCCCAAAGGAGTTATTCTGGAACCTTTTTATGATCAGTCCGATCTGGTAGACAAGGCTGTTACAACCGTATCTAAAGCATTACTGGAAGCATTTGTACTTATCATTATTGTCCTTATGCTTTTTTTAATGAATGTACGCGCTACGCTGCTGGTATTATCGTCTATTCCCTTGTCAATAGGACTCGCACTCATTGTTATGTCTCAATGGGGTGTTTCTGCCAATCTGATGTCTTTAGGCGGCCTGGCTATCGCAATCGGAATGATGGTAGATGGTTCCGTGGTTATGATGGAACATGTTTTCAGTCATCTGACGCATCCTGATGCCCAACATAAAAACCAGATAAAAAGAAATGTTGCTCTCGGTGATGATGACCCCTTTAATGCAGGTAAAGACACTCATGGAATTGCGCTACGCATACAGGAAGCCGCTAAAGAAGTAGGCCGCCCGGTATTTTTTGCTGTATTGATTATTACTATTGTTTTTGCACCTTTGTTTGCCCTCGAAGGCGTTGAAGGAAAGTTATTCCAGCCTATGGCAATATCAATCGTACTGGCCATGTTTGCGTCATTGATTGTAGCACTGGTTGTCATACCTGCCCTTGCATCCTATGTGTTTAAAAAAGGGGTTGTTGAAAAACAAAGTCCTGTTCTCAAACCCATATTAAGCGTGTATCGAAAAACACTTAAAAGTGCATTGCTGCATAAATCACGCATTATAATAGTTTCCATAGCTTTATTTATTGGCTCACTGGCATTACTGCCATTTCTGGGTACGGAGTTCGTTCCTGAACTGGAAGAAGGAACCATCAACGTACGTATCACACTGGCACCCTCATCAAGTCTTAAAACCGCTCTTGCTGTTGCTGAAGAAATGGAACGTCAAATCCTGAGCTTCCCCGAAGTAACTTATGCATCCAGCCGTGTGGGTCGTGCAGAAGTTGGCGGTGACCCGGAGCCGGTATCTAATGTTGAAATATTTATTGGCCTGAAGCCCATCGGAGAATGGACGACTGCACATAATCGTAAAGATTTGCAGAAGATAATGGAAAAGAAAATGTCTGTCATGCCGGGGCTGTTATTCAGTTTTTCTCAACCCATCGCAACCCGTGTGGATGAATTATTATCTGGTGTGAAAGCACAGCTAGCAATTAAACTTTTTGGTGCAGACCTGAAAGTGCTTGCTGCCAAGGGTAAGGAAATTGAAGCACTGGTTAAAAAGATTAAAGGTACTCGTGGTGTTTCCATGGAACAGATCGAAGGGGAAGCACAGCTGGTTATTCGACCGGACCGCGATAAACTGGCTCGTTTTGGAATCCCGGTTGATCAGGTGATGTCTTTGGTCAGTGACTCCATTGGAGGACAGGAAGCCGGCCAGGTCATTAACGGTAATGAGCGATATGATATTTATGTTCGTCTTGATAGCCAGTATCGAAACAATATTGAAGCCATACGTAACCTGATACTACAGGCACCCTCAGGCGCTTGGGTAAAACTGGGTGATGTTGCCACTGTCGGCATTGAAGCAGGACCACCACAAATACGTCGTGATGATGTTCAACGTCGCGTGGTGATCCAGACCAATGTCGAAGGTCGAGATATGGGTGGACTGGTTGCTGAAATTGATCAACGCATACAAAAGGAAGTTGACTTGCCACCGGGTTATACCATTGTATTTGGCGGACAATTTGAAAATCAACAGAGGGCTCAGGCACGCTTGATGATTGTGGTCCCCTTATCGCTCGGATTGATCTTCCTGTTACTTTATTTTGCATTCAGCTCGGTAGGACAAGCTTTATTGATTATGTTGAATGTACCCATGGCACTTATAGGTGGTATTGCGGCACTTTACTTCTCGGGCCAGTATTTATCTGTACCGGGCTCTATCGGTTTCATAGCCCTGTTCGGGGTAGCTGTTTTGAATGGGGTCGTCATGGTCAATGCAATCAATCAATGTATAAGTGATGGTCTCAACTTTAGTGAGGCTGTATATCAAGGCGCGCTATCACGCTTACGTCCGGTGCTGATGACCGCCTCAATTGCAGCTCTGGGATTAATTCCTATGTTACTGGCAACAGGTGTCGGCTCAGAAGTACAAAGACCACTGGCGACAGTTGTTGTAGGTGGCTTATTTACATCCACGTTACTGACATTATTCGTATTACCAGTACTATATGAACGTTTTTCAAGAGCTCGGTATAGAAGTAGATGATATTTGACTGAAATATCGTAATGTAATTTTTGAGAGTGAATGAAGACGGTAGACATCAGGAAATTTGATGCGAAAACCACACAAATATTTTTCACTATTGTGATAGCAGTATTTAGTATTCGTACACTGGACGTTCAAGTATTTATGTAAAATATACTTTTGTATTTACTGATGACTTTATGAATTATTTTGTAGTGTATTTATCATTAATTTATTAATGTATTTCTGGCCACCCAGGCCAGAAAATCTTTTTCGGGAAGTGGGCGGCTGAAAAAGTATCCCTGAAAATTCTCGCAGCCCAGTTTAACCAGAATGTCGCGCTGCATGGTGGTTTCAACACCTTCGGCGATAACGCCCAGCTGCATATGATGACCGATAGCGATCATCGATTCTACTAACGGGTGTTCAGCAGTTGTGGTGAGCTCGTTCACAAAGGTTCGGTCGATTTTTATGAGGTCCAGTGGGAGGTCTTTGAGGTATGCAAGCGAGGAATAACCAGTGCCAAAATCATCGAGTGCTACCCTGAGCCCGAGCGCACGCAATGCTTTAAGTTTTTCGATAGTCTCTTTAAGATCGTAGAGCAGCGCGGTTTCGGTGAGTTCGAGCATCAGAAGATGTGCATCAATCTGGTAGGCATTGAGGATGCCGCTCACCTGTTCTACGAAATCAGGGCGGGCAAACTGCCAGGGGCAGACATTAATCGAAAGATGACCGACGAATGGCACGTTGTCATTCAACCAGTGGATACGTTGGGCGCATGCTTGTTCGAACACCCAGCCACCAATGTCCTTAATTAACCCGGTTTCTTCTGCAACCGGGATAAAGGTATCTGGTGGAATATCGCCAAGTTCGGGGTGATGCCAGCGCAAAAGTGCCTCGGCCCCGACCATCTGACCGTTGGTATCGACCAATGGTTGGAAATACAGTTCCAGCTCTTTGTTTGCAATTACCCGGCGCAGACCCTCCTCCAGATGCAACCTGTTGGCTGCCGCTGCTTGCAGGCTCGGCATGTAGAGTTGAATCATGCCTCGCCCCAGACTCTTCGCCTGATACAAGGCCATGTCGGCATGACGCATGATATCGAGCTCGGTCTCACCATTTTCAGGGAACAGCGCGACGCCGATGCTGACGCCGACCGTGAAGGCACGTTCGCCAACGTAAATTGGGCTCGCCAGTTTTTCCATGATCTGTTCTGCAAGCTCAAGTGCATTCATTTCGGCTTCATCCATGTTTTGCGAACCAGAGGTAATCAGTGTTACAAACTCGTCTCCCCCCAACCGCGCCAGGAATGCTCGTTCGGCGACAGCTTCGGTTAGCCTTCGAGCAACTGCGCGCAACACCTCGTCGCCGATGTCGTGCCCCAGTGCATCATTAATTGTCTTGAAATGATCGAGGTCTATGAGTATCAGGGCACCGCGTTCCCCGGATAGCCGTACTCGCTGCAAGATTTCCGTCAGGTGTTCATGCAGGTGCGATCTGCTGGCGAGGCCTGTGAGATAATCCTGATAGGCCATACGCCGGATTCGGGTTTCGGCACGCATACGCTGTACTTCTGCACCGGCGCGTGCGGCGAAGATTCCGAGAATCTCCCCTATCCGCTCAATGTAATCGAGCGGCTTAGTGTCAAGGACTACGATGAGCCCGAGTGGTTTGCCCTGTTCATCGAACAGTGGTGTGCCGATGTATCCCTCAATTTGCATCTTTGTCAGCAATTGATCCTCCGGGAACAGCTGTCGTACGTCGCGAGCATAAGCGCAGGTGTGCTGACCTACGACATTGGCACACGGTGTGTTGGACAAGTCATAACTGAAGTCAGGCGCAGCCTTACCGTGGGCACAAACTGCGAGCGTATTTATTTGTTGTGCGTTACTCTCGTTTAGCAAGCCGATAAATGCATAGTCTGCGTTAAATAGTTTTGCCAGACTCAGTACAAGTTGCTGGAAGAATTGCTCACCGGTACCGGCTGCGGTACCGGCGGCGATGAGGTGAATTGCATCCTCAACGCGTTTTTTCTCGGTCACATCTTCATGGATCAGAACCGTATCGCAGATCTTACCGGTCTCGTCTCTGATCGGGTATATAAAGGCACGTACCCAACGGTCGCGCATCGGTCCATGCACAACAAGATTATCTGCAGGATTGTAGACAATCGGTGGTATTTCGGTGGCAATACCAGCGAAGCCCCGTTTGATATGCGGCATAGCACCCTTCTCCATGAGTTGCTGGTCTTCCAGGATGTTGTAACCAGCAATCGCCTCCGCCTTCACGCCCCATAGTTTTTCCCAGGCGGCATTAACTTGCAGTGTTTGTCCGTCCGGCGCCAGCATCTGGATACTGAACGGTGATTGTTCGATCATTGAGCGAAAGCGGGATTCGGAGTCGCGTAGCCTCTGCTGGGTTTCGTGACCCAGCGCCACACTCATAACAATGACCATGGCCAGATAGCCAAACGGACCGAGCTCAACGAAGTCGATGACCGATAGTCGCGCGAGGATGCCCTCAATTGAACAGATTAAAAACAAAACGATAGCAAATATCATGTACAGGCTTGTGCGGTTACGGTTGCGTCGATAGAGACTAGCCAGAGCGTAGAGCGCGTAACTGAATGCCAGCATGACGCCAGTGATGGCAATATAAACCCAGCTCCCTTTGTGGCCCACCGCGCGAGTCACTGTTTCACCCCAGGGTAAACGTAAAATCCTGAGATCAATTATATCGTTGTACTGCAAGCTGTAGTGTTGTTTAAGATTAGTTACGAATAACACAGCAAACAGCACACTTAATCCAATCAATAATGGCAGTGGATGTTTCCCTGTGTACTGGGCAATGAACCAGATAAACAATGCTACAAATATAAAGACAATAGAGAGAGTCCACTTGAGAGCAGCGATAAATTCTCTGATATCATTCGCCTGCAGGGTCAAGGCATGTGAAAGGGCGAAGGGTATCATCAGCAGGCATAATCCAGCGAACATGACATGGGTCAGATCAAATGGTCGAAGCCCCCCGGCTGTCAGATGAATAATGGTAGCGTAGGCAGATATGCCGGATAACAGATACAAGCCTGGAATAATAATCTCGTTCATGTTTGCTATTTCATCCCTTGTTTACGTGCTACATCCGTCAGTAAGATTTTATTTCCATCTCTCAATCATCACTTAATTTTGCATGAGACATAAGATATAACGTCTAGAATCAAGTGGCGTTGTATTTTTTCTGACTGCCCTGATTGTTATTATTATTTAATGACTTGTTTATAGCTTTGAATTTCATCAGTTGTGTAAACAAATAAGTAAGTGCATCGAGATGCAAACAACTTGCATTGGGTAGTTATTTATTTCATGACGTGTTTAAAGCAACTTGTTATTTTATATTATCCTAATGTAATTCAGACTAATATACTATGATAAATTATAGATCAACTTTAATTTTTTACAAAGTCTATATACATCATTGGCAGGGTCCTTAAGCTAACGAAACATGATAAACACATTTAATTGCGTGCATGTTGGGATTAGACATTTTATCAGGAAAGGCGTTGTTTGATACGATGGTAAGTATCCTTAAGCTCTTCGCCCACTATCCTGGCCTTAGCTGCAAACTCCTGAGAAGTTTCTTTTGTATCGTCGGCTATCTCAGTGGCTTTGGCTTTTACAAGTACCCATTGTTTCTCTGCCTTTTCAAATTCATCTTTTGCGTCCATTGACGCTAAATGCAGCTTTAATTTTATTTCGTCTCGTTCTACTTTAAGTTTTTCGAATAAATTCCCGAATTCTTTCTTAATTGACATAATATGCCTCGTTTTTATTGGATTTAGATATATATCATGTTTTACATAAAAAACAACCTTTTGAAACACCGTCCGTCCCGCTGTCGATTTCAAAAAATGTAAAGCGGTAAAAATAGTGAATTTGAAAATTACAGGCCTAGCTTGTCAACACCTCATACACAACAAAAATATAGCCATTCTTAAGAAATGTTTGATACTTATATAATAGCAGGTATTCACAAATCTCCCAGTTAACCCGGTGGTAGGCCGATAGCATGTCAATATCAATGCTGATCTGGTGGATTTATATTTGCGCTATTTTTTTAATTTATCCTGAATAAATCTTTTAAATCGTGTATGCCTAGCTATTCTTTTGATCACTTCGTTAGAAAGCTGCCTCACAGAAAAGAAAATATTTAATCTCTGCATATCCAGGTTCTTCTGCACTGAAGATTCAGCTTATTGACTTGTGGTGATATGGAAGGTCATGTTTTCACCGAAGGGATGGGATTCGCTCATATTATTTTTCAAAGGAAAACGATAACTTTTAGTTGTAGTGGTTACGATTGGAGACATATCCTTGCATTCTTTCCTGGTCAAAGCGCGAATTTCGATCAATCGAGCTTGTACTACGCTGCGGACTACGTTGAGTTCAATGTTGTTCCCTATTAGTTGATGAGTTAATTGCAATCCGGAAAAGTGGTCGACTATTGAGTATAATTTTAGTATTTCCCCGGGGCTCTGCTGCTGACATCGCAACTTCAGATAGCTACTTTTAAGTCCTTTGCTAAAAGTGTGTGGCTTCCTGGATACGATGGTTTTTCCCCATTCGATAATATTATCTTCTTGTGTCAGCTTGAAGTTCATTTGAAAGCGTTCTGCAGCATTTATGGAGGTCGTTGTGGTAAAAAATATACCTATCAATATGAAACGTAGACTCATTGTACGATCTCTCTTGATTATTGGTT